>Ga0105054_10000023_pt1 | contig 139315 bp, 142 predicted proteins | sample BON02_FD_78091 | JGI IMG/M metagenome (GOLD analysis project Ga0105054, IMG submission 78091) | Freshwater microbial communities from Lake Bonney liftoff mats and glacier meltwater in Antarctica - BON-02 (megahit assembly) | ecosystem: Environmental > Aquatic > Freshwater > Ice > Glacier...
AAACAACCTTTTTTAGCCAACCGTCTAATGAGTATTTATTATAGATTGATGATGGAATTTGTTGATATTCTTTATCGAAGAAAGAAATCTCAATATCGGGATTTATTTTATCAATTATTAAGATGTTGTTTGGATTATAAAAATCATAATTTTTAATATCTGTATTGGTAGTAATAAGTTTTTTTTGCAAACCAATACTTTCAAAAACTCTAAATGTTAATCCATCTTGGTTATCTCTATTAATGTCTAATAAAACTTGAGAAGAATTTATGTAATTTTTTATTTTTTCTAAAGATTTTTTTTTGCTTATATAATCAATAGAACATGTTTTTTTTCTACCTGTCTTACTGTACACCAATATTTTATGACTTATATTTTTTGCATTTAAATCCGAAGCAATCTTTGATAGTACTGGCAGTCTTTTATCTTCTGAAATAATATTAAAAACTTGCCGTTTAATGCTTTTTTCCGGCGACATTGAAATCGAATTGTAAATCCAATTTGTAGCAAACTTTAAATTGTATTTTTCACAGTCTTTTTTTTCAAAAGAGAAAACTTCATCAAAATGAGGAATTACCCGAATTATTTTAGGACATCGACGCGTATTATCATTAAAATAGGCAATAGTTTTATTCCCGTATTTTTTTAATTCTAAAACACTTTTTGGGTCTATAAAATCGCCTTTAATGACTAATATTACGTCTTGAGTGGTGGTATTCTTTTTTAATTCTTCAATTATTTTTTCTCCAAAGAAACGCGTTTTAATATTTTTTTTAAATAATATTTTTAAGAAAAAGTTATAAATTTTATGAAGAAAATTTGGATATTTATATTTAAATTTATCAAAATTAATATGTTCCACTTTGTGACCTTTTTCTTTTAAGGCGGCTGCAATATAGGAGTTGAAACCCCAATTATCAAAGCTTACTAAAGTTATATACATTATGTGTGTTTTTATTAAAAATTAAACAATTTAATCGGTTAATTCTTATTTTTTTATATTTTTTTAATTTATCTGTTGCACTTATAACTTGCCTTACAAATCATTAAACGTTGCAAATTTATAAATTTTTAATTTATGAATATGGATTTAAGTTTTTTAAGTAAAGTTGAACAAAAATTCAAGGATTAAATAAACAAGAATTTATTTACAAAAAAAAAGCTAATGGCTCAAAAAAAAACAATTAATGTCCGATAAAAAACAATATCGAACTTTTTTATTTTTTACTTATTTATTAATCAGTGGGTTGTTTTTCAATTTTTGCTATTTTTTCAAAATTAGTTATCCAAAAAAAGATAATTGTACTATTTCTGCTTTATCGATTAAATAGTCTTTTTCTGAATTTTCTGAAAATTTCATCAATTTAATGGAATTGAAAAGATGTATTTTACAAAATTTTACCAAGTTTTAAAATTCCCAACTTTGTTTTAGTTTCTTTTTTATTACGGCAATTAATAAGTTAACTATCAAAACGTAGTATATCTGTACTTTAATTGCGTTTTCATTGTCTCCTAAAAATAGCTCACCACAAAATTCTGATTTAACTGCTTGATTAGTAATTCTATTTGCCATCTAATTTTGCATAAGCCAACTATTAAATGGGCTCTTAACTCAAACAAATTAGTTAAAAAAAGTCGAACTCTATTTTATTTGCTAAGTCATAGAAAGTTACTTTTCACAGTTTTAATTTTATTTTCTCTTTAACTTCTTTCATTTCAATTTCTATTATTTTACCGTAAAAAAAATTCCGCTATGTGTACGTTATAGTATTTCTAAAATTTCAATTTCTTCATACAAAGCATTGTAACTTACATTTTCGACTTATATTTCTCGAACAGAGTTACACTTGGCAAACGAACAAAAAAGCATACTCATAAAGTAATCTTTACTCTCAAAACGCTTTACATATCTATCTAAATAGTGATTTTTTAAAGCTTTTTTTATTTTCTTATCGACAATTAAAGAAATCAGCTGTCCAAAAAAATATTTACTAGAAAAATAATTATTTTTGCTCATCGTGACTTGATTGTCGAAAAACAAATTTAAGATTCATTTAAAAGAAGTCATTAATTTGCCTTCTTTTTTTATTACTTTTATCGGACAACAAAGATAAAGAGACTAACAGTATGATATTAGAAGCTAAACCAGATGGCTATTTTGAGCATCAAAGACATGAAATGCTTAACTTTATTGATTTCCCGATTAAAAAATCTTTAGATATTGGTTGTGGCAGAGGTAGTTATTTAGATTTATTAAAATCGGTTCATCCAAATTTGGAAACATGGGGTTTAGAATTAGATGCTGAGTCGGGTGAAATTGCAAAATTAAAAGGACATAAAGTTTTAATTGGTAATGCAGAAGAAATGATTGATAGTTTACCAGATGATTATTTTGATTTAATAAGTTGTAATGATGTTTTAGAACACTTTTTAAATCCATATGATATTTTAAAGCGATTAAAATCTAAATTAAAAGATAACGGTAAATTAATTAGTTCAATGCCTAATATTAGATATTATAAACCAATGTTTGAATATATTTTTAAAGGTGATTGGCGTTATCGAGAAGCTGGAGTTATGGATAAAACGCATTATAGATTTTTTACCCAAAAAAGCATTGAAAGAATGTTTGATGAAGCTGGATATAAAGTTGTTAGAAATATAGGTATTAATAAAGGGAAGTCTTTAAAACCTTTTATAATAAATGCTATGTTGATATTTAGAATGGACGACATTAAATACCCTCAATTTGCGACTGTATCAACCAAAAAATAGAAATTAATCTATTTTTTGGTCATGGCGCATAGATAAGGCAAGGCTTTCATTCATTTTTATTAAATTTCTAAAAATAAATCGACTCTTCTTTTTGAATGGAGCTTTAAATAAATACTTAATAATTAAGAAATTTTTAATTATAAGGTACTTTAAAAAACCAAAATTCTTTCTAGTAATGTATAAATATGAGATTAGATGTTCTAACTTTAGGTTCAAGTTAACAGTAGAGCTTTTTCCTTCTAAATGAATATACCTTAAAGTTGGAATAAAATATGTTTTATAGCCCATTTTTTTTAATCTAAAACATACATCTGTTTCTTCATAATAAAGAAAAGTATTACAGTCAAAACCACCAATCTTTTTAAAAGCTTCTAAATTAAAAAACATAAAACTACCAATAATGAAGTCTACAGAAATAGGTTCCTTATATTTTTTTCGCATAGATGGTTTGTTGGGAGAAGTAGCTTCAAGTAATTTTTTGCCAAAAAGCTTGTATCGCAATCCTTCAAAGTGCCTAAAAGAAGTAGTTTCTTCTAAATTTGCATTTAATATTTGTGGACCACAAACTCCTGCATCTGGATTTTCTAGAATAAATTTCTTTAATTGGTTTAATACAGGAGAAGTAAATAATACATCACTATTTATAAAAGCTATATAGTTACCGTTTGCATACTGGTAGCCAAGCATATTTCCGGCAGCAAAACCTAAATTAATTTTGCTTCTAATTATTTTTACAGAATCAAAATTAGATAACTTTAATTGCAAATTATCAAAATCTTCTTTCTTTGAAGCATTGTCTACAATAATAAATTCAATACTTTTGTTATTCTCAAACTTGTTTATGGATTGAATACAATCAAACGTAAGGTCTGCGGTGTTGTAATTAATTATAATTATTGAAATTTCAGCTTTATTCATTGCGTAAAAATAATATAAATTGGGAAAATAATTTAAAGGAATTTAAAAAGATTTAAAGAAAATGAAAAAAATACATATTGGCTTTTTACTTTCTTACGATTATGAAAAATTAAAAAAGTCTATTCCACCTGTTTATGAGGAAGCTGATAAAATTTTTGTTGCAGTAGATTATGAGAATAGAACTTGGTCTGGACAGAAATTTTCAATTGATGAAAGTTTTTTTACTTGGTTAAAAGAATTTGATATTGACAATAAAATTGAAATATATAAAGATGATTTTTATGTTCCAGAAATATCTGCTATTGAAAATGATAGCAGAGAAAGGCGGATGTTATCAGAAAAAATGGGAATTGGAAATTGGTTAATACAAATTGATAGTGACGAGTATTTTTTAGATTTTAAATCATTTGTAGAAACTTTAAGAAAATATGATAGTTATTTAATAAATCCTTTTAATAAGCAAATTCAATTTTCTACTTTTCTAATCAATATTTATAAGAAAGTTGAGGAAGGATTTTTATATATAGATCAACCAACTAAATGCATAACAGCTACAAATTACCCAAGCTATAAAGTGGCCAGAAATACAAGAAAACGTATTGTTTATACACCTCATTTATGTTTTCATGAAACGCTTTCAAGAGATGAAAAAGAATTAGAATTTAAATTCAAAAATTGGGGGCATAACGCAGAGATTAACTCTTATTTTTTGGAAAAATGGAAATCGGCTACTAAAAAGAATTATAAAGAATTAAAAGATTTATTTTATTTAGAGCCTCATAAATGGAAAAAATTAGGTTATGTTGAAGGAGAAACTATTGAAGAATTAATTAATAATTTTCCAATTAATGATTTTGCACCAAGCACTTTTTTTTTAACAAAGAAAAATTTTGGTCAATGGTTCAAGTTTTTATTTAAAAAATAATTAATTAATGAAAACAGCTCTATTAATATCAACATACAATTGGGAAAAAGCATTAGACTTGATTTTTGAAAGCATTTTAATACAGACTAAAATGCCAGATGAAATATTAATTGCAGATGATGGTTCAAAGAATATTACAAAAGAATTAATTGATGAGTTTACATCAAAAATAAAAATACCTGTAAAACATTTTTGGCAAGAAGATATTGGTTTTAGAAAATCTAGAATATTAAACATTGCTGTTGCTAAATCTAACTCAGATTATATAATTCAAATCGATGGCGATTGTATTTTGAATAAAAACTTTATAAATGATCATGTTTCCCATGCTTCAAAAAAAACTTATTTGTATGGGTCAAGAGTTAATATATTGCCTAAATATGTCAATGCTATATTTGATTTAAAAAAGATTTTTTTTACTATTTTTTCTAAAGAAGTAAAAAATAAAACGCGTACTTTACACATTCCATTTTTGTCAAGAATATATAAGAAACATGACGGTATTTCTAAAAAATTTAGAGGATGTAATGTTTCTTATTGGCGTTCAGATTTTTTAGCAATTAATGGTTATAATGAAGATTTTGAAGGTTGGGGTAGGGAAGATTCAGATTTAGCCATACGCATGAGTAATTTTGGAGTTAAAGCCAAACGGCTACGTTATGTGGGTATAGTGTATCATATTCATCATAAAACAAATTCAAAAGACAGCTTAGGTACAAATGATTTAATTCAAGAAAAAACTATTCAAGAAAAAATTATTCGTTGTAAAAAAGGCGTTGATCAATATTTATAATATGATTACAATAGAAAAAATTGAAAAAATAATTCGAAATTTTAAAAATGAAGGAGTTGTTTATATTAAAGGGCAAAGAAATATAATTAAACTTTTCCAAATAGAAGGACAAACATTAAATATAAAGTCTTTTAAAGTTCCTAATCTAATTAATCAAATAGCTTATAAGTATTTTAGAAAATCAAAAGCTAAAAGGTCTTTTGAATATGCTACAATATTATTAGAGAAAAACATTGGGACACCAAAACCTATAGCTTTTCATGAAAATTTTAATTTTATAGGTCTAAAAGATAGTTACTATGTTTGTGAACACCTTGAAACAGAATTAACTTTTAGAGAGTTAGTTACAATTCCTACTTTTAAGAATCATGAAAACATATTGAGACAATTTACCAAATTCTCATTTGAAATGCACGAAAAAGGAATTGAATTTTTAGATCACTCTCCTGGCAATACATTAATAAAAGATAATAAAGATGGAACTTATTCATTTTATTTAGTTGACTTAAATAGAATGAAATTTCATGATAAAATGGACTTGGATTGTAGAATGAATAATTTAAGTCATCTTACTCCAAAAAAGGAAATGATTGTAATAATGAGTGATGAATATGCCAAATTAAGTGAAGAAAAATTTGAATTAGTTTTTCAAATGATGTGGAAAGCAACTCAAGATTTTCAATATCGTTTTTATAGAAAAAAGAAAATAAAAGCAACTATTAAATTTTGGAAGAAATAATTTAAAATAAATAAATTTAACACTTGTAAGGTTTAAATGAAAATTTCTGTAATTATAACTACATACAATTCTGAAGAATGGTTAAAAAAAGTTCTCGTTGGATATAGTATCCAAATAGAGAATGATTTTGAAATTATTATAGCGGATGATGGTTCTAATGGTAAAACTAAAGAAGCTGTTAAATATTTTCAAGATAAATTTAAATATCCAATTCAGCATATTTGGCAAAAAGATGATGGTTTTCAAAAGTGTAAAATTTTAAATAAGGCAATAGTAGTAACTAACTCAGATTATTTACTTTTTACAGATGGAGATTGCATCCCAAAGAAAGATTTTATTACTCAGCACTTAAAATACAAAGAGAAAGGGTATTTGTTATCTGGCGGTTATTTCAAATTACCTATGAGCACCTCACAATCCATTACAAAAGAAAATATTTTGAATCAAGAATGCTTTAAAATTTCTTGGCTAACAAAAAAAGGAGTAAGAAAAAACTTTAAACTCACTAAGCTTTTTAATTTTAAGTTTTTTGTTTATTTTATGAATTGGATTACTCCAACTAAAAAAACGTTTAATGGACACAATACTTCTTGTTTTAAAGCCGATATAATTGCGGTAAATGGATTTAATGAAGACATGAGCTATGGAGGTTTAGATAGGGAGCTTGGAGAGCGTATGTTTAATTATGGAATTTTAGCTAAACAAATTAGATATTCGGCAATATGCCTGCATTTAGACCATAAAAGAGGTTACTTTAATCAAGAAAATTGGGAAGAAAATTTAAAAATACGAGCTTATAATATTAAAAATAAAATCATTCAAACTAAGAATGGGATGCATCAATATTTATAGTTAAAAATTCTTTTAAACTTTCTTTAACAAATTCTGGTTTGAATTCTAAATATAATTTTTTGTTTTCAGTTTTAATTTGTTTTGGTGTTTTTCCTTTAAATAAATGAGGTTTTATTTCATCTAAATGAAGTGAAACATGAGTTTTTCCATCTTCTAACAATGCCCATCCTTTTTTATCTATCCACGGTGAAAATAAAACAAATGAAGGCTTTTTTAATGCTTTTGCCATATTTATAGCTCCACCATCATTGCCAACAATACAATCGCAAGCATTCATAAGAGCAATAAATTCTCGAATAGACTTTCCAATAACTTCAAAATAAATTTTACTTTGACTTTCTGGTTTACAATAATTATAAACCAATTTTGCGTCTTCAATTTGTTTAGGAATATAATTAAATAAAATATTTACATTTCTATTTTCACAAATAACATCTATTAAATTTGCCATATAATGCAATGGATAAGTTTTACTAGCTTCACTGCCAATAATGCTTACCATTATGGTTTTTTTAGTGTCATCTATTCCATAATTTTGAAAGGTTTTTTTGGCAAATTCATTTTCATTTTGACTTACATTTATTGTAGGGAAAGTTATTTTTTTCTCTACGTTTAAAGGTTCTAAAAGAGCCAATCTTTGTTCGATTATTAATCCTAAATTGGAGTCGTAATCATTGCTTCTTTCTACAACATCAGTATAAATGAGTTTACTGTGTTTCTTTTTAAATGAAACTTTTCTTTTAGCACCAGAAAATAAAACAATAATTTGACTCTCTAATTTTGCGTAGCAATCAATTATAATGTCGTATTTTTCTTTTCTTATTTTTAAAGCAAATTGTAATAATGCAATTTTACTATTTCTTTCTTTTTCTGTAAATAAAATTTGATTATTAATATATTTTGCACCATCAATAACATATTTTGTATTGTCATAAATTAAATAATCAATTTGAGCATTTGTATATTTTAAACGCAAATTTTCGCAAAGAATAGAACTCACTAAAACATCGCCAATCATTTTTTGTTGAATCACTAATATTTTCATGCTAATTCTATTTTTGTTTTTTAAAGTTTATTGCTCTCGGACTAATAAATGTTTTATTTTTTAAAACAGAAAATAAATATGTACAATAATTAATAGCAATATTTCTATTTACTCTAAGTTTTGGTATAAAAAATAAAGGAATTGAAAGAAAAGCCAATAAATATTTTTCTAAAATAACACCTAGAATTAAACGCAAATGAAGTATAAAAGCTGCAAAAAAAGAGAAAGTATTTTGAATATAAACATGTTTAGATATTATAACTTCAGTTTTAGTCAATGCTTTGGTAACAATATTAATTCGTGACGCTCCGCCATGTTTATGAAATAAAGTTGCTTTTTTTAAAACGGAAATTTTTCCACCTTTATCAATTATTCGTTTGCATAAATCTACATCTTCCATGTACATCCAATAGTCTTCATTCCAGCCATTTATTTTCTCAAACCAGTTTTTGTTTATTAAAACTACAGCTCCAGTTACCCATTCAGGATAAAAATAGGTTTCATTTTCATTAAATAAATTACTGATTTTCGTTTTGTTTGTTTTTCTGTAAATAGCTCTTGAAAGTCCAAAGAAAGTAGTGAATTTTGGTAATAAATTATGTTGTTTATAGAAAGTTTTATTTTCGTCAATTTGTAAACAAGATAGTACAGCATGATTGTCCTTTAGAAAATAATCAAAATAAATTTCTAAATCTTTTGTTGTAACTTTTGTGTCTGGGTTTAAAAATAAATAATTTTGAGAAGTTGCATTTTTCGCTGCAAGATTGCATCCATTTGCAAAGCCATTATTTCCAGAATTAATAATAAATTTATAATTAGAAAAAAGAATTTTAAAATTTTCGATTTCATCATCATTTGAGCAATTATCAACAATAATTACTTCAAGAATATACCGCTTTGAATTAAATTCTTTTAAAGAATTTAAACAATCTTTTAAAGAATCCCATCCTTTATAATTGACAATTAAAACTGAAAATAACTCCATTTAAACCGCCACATTATATTCTCTTAAAGCATCATTAAGCGAAGTTTTTAAATCTGTTGAAGCTTTGCGTTTCCCAATTATTAATGCACAAGGCACCTGAAAATCGCCAGCAGGAAATTTCTTGGTATAACTACCAGGAATTACAACAGAGCGTGCAGGAACAATTCCTTTATATTCTATTGGTTCGTTTCCTGTAACATCGATAATTTTAGTAGATCCAGTTAGTACAACATTAGCGCCTAAAACAGCTTCTTTTTCAACTCTTACACCTTCTACCACAATACATCTTGATCCTATAAAAGCACCATCTTCAATAATAACAGGCGCAGCTTGTAACGGTTCTAAAACACCACCAATACCCACACCACCACTTAAGTGAACATGCTTGCCTATTTGAGCACAACTACCTACAGTTGCCCATGTATCTACCATAGTTCCTTCATCTACATAAGCACCTATATTTACATAACTAGGCATTAAAATTACACCGCTAGAAATATAAGCACCGTAACGAGCAACAGCTGGCGGAACCACACGAATTCCTTTTTCGGCATAATTTCGTTTTAATTCCATTTTATCATGATACTCAAATATACCAGCTTCCCAAGTTTCCATTTTTTGAATAGGAAAATACATAACCACTGCTTTTTTAACCCATTCGTTAACTTGCCATCCGTTTTCTATTGGTTCTGCTACTCTAAGTTTTCCGTTATCTAATAATTCAATAACTTCTCTAATTGCAGTAGTGGTTGTCGTTTCTTGTAACAATGCACGGTTTTCCCAAGCTTGTTCTATGATAGTTTGTAAGTTTTGCATTTTATAAAATTTTCAACAAAGATAAAATATTTTACCATTGTAGCGAGTGGCTAGTATATGTTTATAGAGCTTTTTCCTGCTTTTCATTACAATCTGTCCTAAAAAGGACAGGATTTCCATTTCAATCAGGGCTATCCAGCTATTAATATGCTTTTTTGGGTATATAAATTTAAAGAAATTAAGAAATAGCTGTATTTTTACAAAAAAATAATAATGCCAAGAATTTTAGCTATAGATTACGGAATGAAACGTACCGGAATTGCAATAACCGATGAAATGCAAATTATAGCTTCGGGTTTAACAACAGTTGCTTCGCCAACTTTAATAGCGTTTTTAAAAGATTATTTTACAAAAGAAAAAGTCGAAAAAGTTATTGTAGGCGAACCAAAACAAATGAACGGAACTCCTTCTGAAAGTACTGCAATCATTGAAAAATTTATCAAAACATTTCAAAAAGAATTTCCAGAAATGCCTTTAGATAGAATAGATGAGCGTTTTACTTCAAAAATGGCCTTTCAAACCATGATTGATAGTGGTTTAAAGAAAAACCAACGAAAAAATAAAGCTTTAATAGATGAAATTGCTGCAACTATAATGTTACAAGATTATATGAATAAAAAGTAAAATGTTAATTATTTAACGCAAGAGGTTTGCCTTTGTGTAAAAACTTGAACAATTAAACTTTCTAAACTCAAATCAAAATGTTATTTTTGCATTAGTTTTGTATTAGCTTATAAATTCAAAACCCTTTAAATTTTAAACTAAAAGAATGATTTTACCTATATACGGATACGGAGACCCTGTATTGAGAAAACACTGTGAGGAAATTTCAAAAGATTATCCAAATCTCAAAGAAGTAATCGCAAATATGTATGAAACTATGTATCATGCGCATGGAGTTGGTTTGGCTGCGCCTCAAGTAGGTTTGCCTATTCGCCTTTTTTTGGTAGACACAACCCCTTTTGCAGATAGCGACGATGTTTCTAAAGAAGAAGCTGCTTTGTTAGAAAATTTTACACAAACTTTTATTAATGCAAAAATAATCAAAGAAGAGGGAGATATTTGGGCATTTAATGAAGGATGTCTAAGTATTCCAGATGTGCGTGAAGATGTTTTTAGACACGATACCATTACAATTGAATATTTTGATGAAGATTTTAATAAAAAAACAGAAGTTTATAACGGATTAATTGCTAGAGTAATTCAACATGAATACGACCATATTGAAGGAATTTTATTTACAGACCATATATCATCTTTAAAGAAAAAATTAATTGGCAAAAAATTACAAAACATAATGGATGGAAAAGCAGATCCAGATTATAGAATGAGATTTGCTAATAAGAAAGGAAGATAAAGTTTAAAATTATTTAGAATACACAAATCTTTTGACTTTTCAAACTTTAAAACCTTCAAATAAAATTATATATTAGCCAACCTTAATAAAATAAAAAAATGAGCATTCAAAAAATATTAGCCATATCTGGTAAACCAGGACTTTACGAATTAAAAGTACAAACACGCACAGGTTTTGTTGCAGAATCTTTATTAGACGGAAAAAGAATAACGGTTAGCATGAGAAGTAACGTTAGTTTACTTTCTGAAATTGCTGTTTATACTTATTCTGAAGAAGTTCGTTTAGCAGAAGTTTTTAAAGCGATAGCAACTAAAGAAAAGGATGGTGCAGCTATTTCACATAAAGAAGACGATGCTAAGTTAAAAGAATATTTTCGTGAAATTTTACCAGAATTTGATGAAGACAGAGTTTATACCTCAGACATTAAAAAAATATTTAACTGGTATAATTTATTGCAACCAAAGGGTTTAGTAACACTTGAAGAGCTTTCTAAAGTAGAAGAAAATCCAGCGGAGGAAACTGCTGAATAAATTTTAAATAAAATATAACGAATAAGTCCCCATGTAAATGAGGACTTATTTTATTTAATAGTAAATGTTATTTTAGATTTTTTTGAAAATGAAAACCTAAAACTTTATATCCATTTTGAAAATAAAACTTATGCGCTTTGTCACTTTGTACATATGCATTTAGCTCTATTGTTTTGCAGTTATTTTCTTTAGCCCATTTTTCTAAAAGAGAAATACATATTTTTCCAAAACCGCCAGAACGTTTATTTTCATCAATTACAAAATGATCTATTTCTAATTGTTTTCCAGAATATAATCTTACCGTTAACCAACCACCAGAAATACCCACTAATAGATCGTTTTGATAAAAACCGAAACAATAATAATTATTAAATTGAAACATTTGTGACAATGCAGTTTCTAATTCCTCTATAGTTTTAGAAGGATTTAGTTGCTTTCCAAAAGTAGAAATCACAGGTATATCAATAGACGAAAGAAGTTTTAAATGTAAATCCATTTCAAATTTATTTTATAGAATAAAATTTTTACCATTAGTAAAAAAGTTAGAAAAATTAGTTAAACATCTAAATCAAATGTTTTTCTCAATAATTCCATAGCAGGATTTATAGCATTTAATTTATCATATTTATCATCAGGAGTAAAGGCATATTTTGTTTCTACAGTTTCATTTACAATAACTTCAATTGTAATGTCATGATTATGCAATGCAACTCTCAAATAGCCTAAAAGTTCATAATTTCCTGTTTCAAATTCTTCTCTTGTACTTTGATTGGGTAATTCTAAGTTTATTTTAGCACCATTTAATGTTGGAATACTCATTAACATGTAAGTTGCCATTAAACGTTTATTTTGATCTGCTAAACGCTTTGCAAACTTATTCCAAACTAGTAACATGTCTTTTTCTGAAAAAGCATTATTAGGAAGTTCCCCTTCGTGTTTATTTTTAAATTGAAGTTGTGCTTCTAGTTCTTTTTTGGCACGAATACTCGATAATGATAGCGCAGATATTTTAGTGGTTGGTATTTCTGAATGTTTCGGAAGTTCAATTTTTGCAATAATCAAAGCTTCCGTTATATTTATTTTTTCATTAACAGGAATCACTTCTGTAAAATTTTTTGGAATATCTTTTGAAACTTGAGAATTATTTAAAGTTTCTTTTAGTACTACTTCTGTCTTTGATAAAGAAACTTTTTGTTCCACAATAGAGTAGGAGGCATTTCTAAAATGTGTAGCAGGTATTATGTATGATTCAACTTTTTTTTTTCTCCATCAAAGTCGATAGAGGCAATTTGCATTAAACATAGTTCTACCAATAGGCGTTGGTTTTGACTAATTTTAAACTTTAAATCACATTCATTTGCTAATTCAATTCCTTGTAATAAGAAAGAATGAGAAGCTTTTAGAGATTGTTCCTTGTATAATGCTTTTGCTTGCTCTCCAGATTCTAATAAAACTAATGTTGCAGGATTTTTACAAACTAACAAATCTCTAAAATGAGAAGCTAAACCTGCTATGAAATGATGGCCATCAAAACCTTTGGCTAAAATGTCATTATAAGCTAATAATAATTCTGGAATTTTATTTTCCAAAAGTAATTCTGTGATTTTTATGTAATACTCAAAATCTAAAACATTTAAATTTTCAGTAACTGCCTGTCTTGTTAAGTTATTTCCACAATAAGAAACTACGCGATCAAATATTGATAAAGCATCTCGCATTGCTCCATCTGCTTTTTGTGCAATAACGTGTAAAGCATCGTCTTCAAAAGTTATACCTTGTTCTGTAGCTATTTCGGCAAGATGATCTTTAGCATCTTTAACGGTGATTCTTTTAAAATCAAATATTTGACAACGAGAAAGAATCGTTGGAATAATTTTATGCTTTTCTGTCGTTGCTAATATAAAAATTGCATGTTTAGGCGGTTCTTCTAATGTTTTTAAGAAAGCATTAAAAGCCGCAGAAGAAAGCATGTGTACTTCATCTACAATATATACTTTATATTTTCCAGTTTGTGGAGGTATTCTAACTTGATCAATAATATTTCTAATATCATCCACACTATTATTTGAAGCAGCATCTAATTCAAAAACATTAAATGAAAAATCTTCTAAAGGATCATCATAACCTTCTTGGTTAATTTTTCGGGCTAAAATACGGGCACATGTAGTTTTACCTACGCCTCTAGGGCCAGTAAACAAAAGGGCTTGTGCTAAATGATTTGTTTCAATGGCATTCAATAAAGTATTAGTAATAGCTTTTTGTCCAACAACATCTTTAAATGTTTGTGGACGATATTTTCTTGCCGATACTATAAATTGTTCCATTGTAATTATTGAAATACAAATATAGTATTTTAAATTTCAAAATTCGATTTCCAAAAACAATTTCAATGCCAAATAATAAATTCAAAATGCTATCTTTGCATTGCAGACCGCCTTATCGTCGTTTCGAGTAATCGGAAGGGAGGAAAGTCCGGACACCAAAGAGAAGCATAATGGGTAATCCCCATCCGCCGAAAGGTGAGGACAAGTGCAACAGAAAGTATGTACAGGTAATGCTGTAGTGAAACCAGGTAAACTCTATGCGGTGCAATGTCAAGTATATCAACATTTAAGGGTGCTCGTCCGTTGTTGAAGGGTAGACAGCTTGAGCCAAACAGTAATGTTTGGTCTAGATAAATGATAAGGGTTTCAATTTATTGAAATACAAAATCCGGCTTATAGGTCTGCTTTTTTTAATTTTAAATTATAATTTATGAGCAATCATATTGTTAAAGTAATAGAATCTCGTTTTATTAATTATGATGTAAAAAAATTCATTGTAGAAAAACCAGAGGGCTTTGATTTTATTCCTGGCCAAGGAGTAAATGTTTCAGTTAATGATCCCAAATGGAAAAATGAGCTTAGACCATTTACTTTTACAAATGTAAAAGACGCTAAAAACTTAGAATTTATTATTAAAATATATGCTAGTAATAAAGGGGTCACCAATAGATTAGCAGGAGTTAACGCAGGAGACGAACTAATTCTTCATGACGTTTTTGGTGCAATTCATTTTGAAAAGCCAGGTGTTTTTATTGCTGCAGGAACTGGAATTACGCCTTTTTTGTCTATTTTTAGAGATTTATACAAGCAAAATAAACTAAGAGGTAATAGGTTGATATTTATAAATAAAACTTCAATTGATGTTATTGCAGGTCCAGAATTGCAACAAATGTTTAAAAAAGATTTTATTAATGTGTATACCAGAGAAGGTGTTATAGGTTTTAATGGAAAACGAATTGACAGAAATTTTCTTATTGAAAACATTATAGATTTTAGCCAACATTTTTATATTTGTGGTCCATCTAATTTTGTGGAGGTTATTGTCGAAAATTTAAAAAGTTTAGGGGCTAATTCTGACAGTCTTATTTTTGAAAATTAACTTTTAAACTTCTTCTTTGTCTTCATTTGCAGTTTGAATTTCAAAAAAAGAAAAAATAGTACCACCATAACTTTTTGAAAAAGAAAAGTTTGGCATTTTTTCTAGCTTTGTTTCTTTAGAATGTTCAATAATAAGCATTCCTTCTTCTTCTAAAAGATTATTTTTAAAAACTAAAGTAGAAATATTTTCAAATTGTTGTTGTGTAAGGCCATAAGGTGGATCTGCAAAAATAATATCAAAAGAAGCATTACAACGTTCTAAATAAACATAAGCATCACTTTTTATAGCTATAATTTCTAATTCTAATTCTTGAGCAGTTTTTTTAATGTAACTAATACAGCCAAAATCGCCATCTACACAAATTATTGAAGAGCTTCCTCTCGAACCAAATTCGTAACTAATATTTCCGGTACCCGCAAAAAGCTCTAATATTTTTAATTCTGTAAAATTAAAATTATTATTTAAAATATTAAATAATGCTTCTTTTGCCATATCTGTGGTAGGGCGAACAGGTAATTTTTTTGGAGCAGTTAATCTTCTACCTTTGTGTTTTCCAGAAATTATTCTCATGAATGAAATAGTATAAAATGTTTGCGAACTTCTTCTTCAGATTTTCCAAAAGTAGAAGATATTGAGGAAGTATTTAATAAAGAACAATTACGAATATATTTATAAGCAATTTTATAATACTCGGATTGTTCTGTTAATTCTCCTAAAAGCTGCAATGTAACAGTTTCAGGGTTTAATTGTAATTGTTCAAAGGTAAATAATATATAATAAATAAAATCTTCGGGTGTGTTATATTCAAAAGAGTTAAACAATATTAATTGATTTCCTTTTGTAACAACAACTTGAAAACTATTTAAATGAAAATTAACAAATACTTGTTTTTCAGTAGATAAACTAGATAACTCTAGTATTTTGCTTACTAAAACAGTGTTACTATTTTTGTAAGTAAAGCTATCAAATTGATCTAACAAAAAATTATTTATATTTACATAAGGAACATAAACATTATGTATGTCAGTATTAATTAAAAAATCAGAGGTAAAAAAGTCAGTTGCAAAAACCTTTAAATTATATTGTAAATAACTGCCCATGTATTTTTCATCAAATAAAGAATGTGGTACAAAAGCATTTAGGTTGTTATCATGTATTACAACAATTTCATCATAATCATTGGTTAATATTACATTATCTAAAAAAATCTTCCATAAGGATTCTTCTAAAACACTTTCTTTAATAAAACTAATTATATTGTGTGTAATTATTTTATTTGTAAGTAAGTCAAGGATACAAAAAGAAAGCCCACTCAAGGAAACTTGAATGGACAATTTTTTATATTTTTTTTTTGTAATATCGTTATTCGTTACTACCATATTTTTTTGGCCAGTTTCCTGTTAAAGCTGCTTCTTCAAGAGAACCTAAAATAATTTTATCTCCATTAATTGCATCTATTGATTCTACTTTATTTTCATTTGCAACTAAATCTTGATCTAAGTCAGAAAGCAATAAATTTTTATCAATAATAGCTTGAAAGACTGGGACTTTAATTTCGTTTCTATATACAAATGCAGTTTTTAAAATAACAGGAACAGAAAGTTCTCCAATTTTAATTTCATTTAAACGTTTATATCTATCTGAGTTTTTAAATAATGAATCTTTAACAGAAACATTTCCTAAAATACTAGTTATTACAACATCTTTGAAATAACCTCCAACACCGTTTTCGTCTGGAACCATTCCTTCTCTTCTGTTTCTTTCTGTATCAATAACTATGGTATCTTTACGAGAAACAATTTGAAATTTTTCAGTTTCAATAAAGCGAACTAATTCTTCAAAGGAATCTGCATACTTACCATGCACTGTTTTAAATCCTGCTTGTGCTTTTTTAAGATCTAGCATTGTTTTAACAGCTATTTCATAGCGTCTATTTTTTTCTTGATCAAACTTAATTGGCTTCATTACTGAAGAATAAATTAAATAACCTAATACTATTGTTATAGCCCATAAAGCTATAGAAATAATAGGTTTTTGTTTAGGAGAAACAAATTTGTCTACTAGTTTTACAAATCCGAAGATTAAAGCAACTAAAACGACTAAATAAATAACAAGTACTAACATAAATATTTTTAATTATTTGTTTAATAGGTACGCAAATCTACAATTTTTTTTTCTTCTTAAAAGAAAATCTTAAAAAAATCATCAGTATCTTTGAAAAAATCTATAAGCCTAAACACACTATAATGACTACTGCCTTGTTTTACAAAATGTTACATGATAATTTTCCGTTTGAACCAACTTTAAAACAGGATATTTTCTTTCAAAAAATAGCGGATTTCGTATTAAATAACAATAAGCAAGAAATTTTTATTTTAAAAGGTTATGCAGGTACAGGAAAAACTACTATTATTTCTACACTTGTTAATTATTTATATAAGGTAGAAAAGAAACAAGTTCTTTTAGCGCCAACAGGAAGAGCGGCAAAAGTAATTAGTAATTATGCACAAAAGCCAGCTTTTACTATCCATAAACGTATTTATTTTCCCAAAGCAAATAAATCTGGAGGTGTGTCTTTTACTTTGCAGCCTAATAAATATAAAAACACCATTTTCATAGTAGATGAAGCTTCTATGATTTCAGACGCTTATCAAGATTCAAAATTATATGAAAATGGTTCTTTATTAGACGATTTAGTGAACTACGTAGATGCAGGACAAAATTGCAAATTAATTTTCATTGGGGATACTGCACAATTGCCTCCCGTAAATTTAGAGGTTAGTCCGGCTTTAAATAGTGAAACACTTTCTCTACATTTTGATAAAGAAGTTTATAGTATAGAATTAGACGAAGTAATGCGCCAGGCAGAATCTTCTGGAATTTTATACAATGCTACCGAATTACGAGAAATTTTGAAATCTCATTTTATAGATACTTTTAAATTTTCTTTACAAAGTTTTAAAGACATTGTTCGTTTACAAGACGGCTATGAAATACAAGATGCAATTTATGATTCGTTTGATAAAAATGGACCCGAAGAAACTGCATTTATTGTACGTTCTAATAAAAGAGCAAATCAATATAACCACCAAATTAGAACTTCAATTCTTGCAAGAGAATCAGAACTTTCTACTGGCGATCTATTAATGGTCGTAAAAAACAATTATTTTTGGTTGAAAGAAACTACCGATGCTGGTTTTATTGCAAATGGAGACATCATTGAAATTTTAGAAATATTTAAAATCAGAGAATTATACGGATTTAGATTTGCTTCTGTAAAAATTAGAATGATAGATTATCCTAACCAAGCACCTTTTGAAACAGAATTACTTTTAGATACAATTACAAGCGAATCACCGTCGTTAACCTATGAAGAATCTAACAAATTATACCAAGAAGTACAATTAGATTACGAAGGAGAAACGAAATATAAAAAGTTTTTAAAAGTAAAGAGTAACCCACAATTTAATGCTTTACAAGTAAAGTTTTCTTATGCAATAACTTGTCACAAATCGCAAGGAGGGCAGTGGAATACCGTTTTTGTAGAACAACCATATTTACCAAATGGTATAGATCGTGATTATGTAAGATGGTTATATACTGCAATAACAAGAGCGAAAGAAAAATTGTACTTAATAGGATTTAAAGACGAATATTTTGAACAATAAATTTTTAGATCAAAAGAAAAAAAACTTTGTAACTTGCAACTTTGTTACCCAAAACTTTAAAAAAAAATGAAAATTATCGCCGTTATACCTGCTCGTTATGCTTCAACACGTTTTCCTGCCAAATTAATGCAAGATTTAGGCGGAAAATCTGTCATTTTAAGAACGTATGAAGCAGCCATTCAAACTAATTTATTTGCCGATGTTTTTGTGGTTACTGATTCTACTTTAATATATAATGAAATTATTGCTAATAATGGAAAAGCAATAATGAGTATCAAAGAACACGAAAGTGGAAGCGATAGAATTGCAGAAGCTATAGCAAATTTAGAAGTAGATATTGTTGTAAATGTGCAAGGTGACGAACCTTTTATAGATAAAAAACCATTAGAAGAACTAATTGAAGTTTTTAAAAAAGATATAGATAAGAAAGTAGATTTAGCTTCATTAATGTTCCAAATTATGGAGAAAGAAGAGATTAATAATCCTAATAATGTAAAAGTAATTGTAGACCAACAAAATTTTGCTTTATACTTTTCACGTTCGGTAATTCCTTTTCCAAGGGAAGAAAATGTGGGCGTTCGTTACATGAAACACATTGGAATTTATGCTTTTAGAAAAGAAGCCTTAATGGATTTTTATACATTACCAATGTTATCTTTAGAAGCTTCCGAAAAACTAGAACAACTTCGCTACCTAGAATATGGAAAACGTATTAAAATGGTAGAAACGGCTCATGGAAGCATAGGTATTGACACTCCAGAAGATTTAGAAAAAGCAAGGAAAACACTCGCTAAAATTTAAATATGAAAGAATATTTTAAGTTGCAGTTTAGAATGCTAAACCGACAATTAGTTGCATATGGAATAGAGCCTTTTTTAGCATATACGATTGGACCTGTTTTATTCTGTTTTGTATCCATTAGACTTTTTCAAAATATAGAATTTGCAGAATATGTTTATTTATTTGCAGCTGTCTTTTTAACTTTAAAATTAAGTGAATCTAATAGAAATATTTTTTTAAAACAGTGTTTTTCAAAGTTAAAATATATGCAATTGCGTATTCTTGAAAACAGCATTATTGCATTACCTTTTTTAGTTTTTCTTCTATATAATTGTAAGTTTTCAACAAGTTTATTACTGCTTTTGTTTGCCTTTTTATTACCAATTTTTAATTTTGAAATTAAATCAAATTTTACTTTAAAAACGCCATTTTATAAAAATCCTTTTGAATTTACTGTAGGTTTTAGAAATACATTTTTTGTTTTTCTAGGTGCTTATTTTTTAACCTATCAAGCAATTAAATCTGACAACTTAAATTTAGGAATTTTTGCATTATTACTTTGTTTAGTGGTTTGTTTTAGTTTTTATTTAAAACCAGAAGACAAATTTTTTATTTGGATTTTTGCTTTAACACCAAAAGGATTTATTGCATATAAATTAAGAATAATGTTAATTTACACAACCTTAATTTGTTTACCAATAACGATAAGTTTATCTGTTTTCTTTTTGGATAAAATTTGGATAATCATTGGCATGCAGTGTTTGGCTTATTTTTATTTGTATACAGGAATGCTTGCAAAATATTTTTTATTTCCCGATGAAAATTCTATTAAACAGTTAATTGTGCTTTGCTTTTTAGTTTGGCTTCCGCCACTTTTAATTATTATTTTACCTTACTTATATATTCAATCAATAAAAAAACTTAATAAAATACTATAATGCTAATTATTGAAAATTTATCAAAGTCATTCGGGTCTAATAAAGTTTTAAAAAGCATTTCTATAACTTTTGAAAAGGGAAAAGTGTATGGAATAGTTGGTGAAAATGGTTCAGGAAAAACAACTCTTTTTAATTGTATTGCAGAATTAGAAAATTTTGAAGGAATAATTAAGGACGATTTTGAAAAAAGAAAAAATACACTTGGTTTTTTACAAACCGAACCTTATTTTTTTTCTAAAATAACTGGAAAAGAATATTTGCAACTACTTTGTAATGCAAGAAATGTGAAAATTGAGGATTTTGAAGATAAAAATATTTTTGATTTACCTTTAAATCAGTATGCTGCAACTTATTCTACAGGAATGAAGAAAAAATTAGCACTTACAGCTATTCTTATTCAAAAGAACAACCTTTTTATACTAGACGAACCTTTTAATGGAGTGGATATTCAAAGTAATATTATTATAACAGAAATAATTAATAGATTAAAAGAAGTAAATAAAACCGTAATTATATCCTCTCATATATTTTCGACCTTAAATGAAACTTGTGATGCAATATTTGTTCTTAAAAACGGAAAGGTTTCTGAAAAAGTTTTAAAAGAAGATTTTAAAAAGTTAGAATTAGAAATGAAAATGTTTTCTATTGGTAATAAAATAGATAAGTTAGAATTGTAGACTAATTAATCTTCTCAACCACAATCAACTCATTATAAACTTCAATATTTTTAAATTCATTGACTTTATAATGTTTCGTTTCTAAAGACGAAAGCAATAAAATATTTTATTGATTGGTATAAAAATTTAGCAACATTTTTTGTTTTCTTGAATAGGAGGACAAGGTACACTTCCAAAAGAGCAATACACACAACAATCTCCATCATTTGGCTTTAGTGTCTTTTTACAATTTTCACATTCATAAAAAAATTGACAAGCATTTGTTGGCATTTCTTCAGCTTTTTTATGACCACAATTAGGACATTTAATTTCTGATACTAATATTACTTCCATGACTTCTATTTTTTGTTATTTACGTTATATCCGGTTGCATTAATTGCTTTTTCGATTTCTGTTACTGAGGTTTTTGTACTATTAAATTGGATAATTGCATTGCTTTTTTCATAAGACACTTTTGAGCTTAAAACCCCATTTAATTTATTTACTTCTAAATTAACGTGCTCTTCACAACTAGAACATGTCATTCCACTAATTTCAACCTCAGTTATTATTATGTTAGATTGGTCTATAGCAATTAATGGTTTTTTAGTTTTTGGATAGAATACTCCCGAATAATATGGAAAAGCCAACATAACAAGAGTAAATACAGTTATAATTCCTAAAGAAAACGTTGAGTTTATAAACTTAGGCTTTTCAATTTTGTCACAATTACAATCAACTTCTACTTTAGATTTCAACTTCTGATACCATGCAAATCCTAAAAGAACAAATGTTATACCTATAAAATAAGGTCTAAAAGGTTCAACCCAATATAAAGTTGTTACAATACCACTTGTTCCAGCTATTAGAACCAAAATTGGCGTTATACAACATAGCGAAGCTGTTATTGCAGTAAGTAAACTTGTTCCAATTAATTTATTTTCATTTTTCATATTGACTCATTTTTTTTTCATTTATAAGAATTTCAAAAAAAGGATGTAATAATTCTTCATATTCCTTTGTTAAGGAATAAAAAATAGTTTGTGCTTCTCTATCTGTTTTGATAAGATTTCGATCTTTCATTTTTCTCAAATGTTGTGAAATTGCGGAAACGTTCATTTCTAAAACGTCACTTAAATCACACACACAAAGTCTTTTTTCTTCAAACAGAAGATAAAGTATTTTTAATCTCACGTTATTTCCTACTAAAGAAAGACCGTTAGATAAATAATCAAAGGTTTCACTCAATTCATTTACCGTTTCTTTACAACGGTTTATTTGACCAATGTCTGCTTGTTGTCTTAGACAAGTATTGTTTTCCATAATACAAAGTTACGTAATTTATTATTTAAGCAAATACTTAAATAATAAAAATATATAATTTTAATTAAACTCTTTCAATTATAATCAACTCATTATAAACCTCAATATTTTTAAATTCACTTACTTTATAATCTTGGTTTTCAAAATGAGAAACAAAAAGTTTGTTTTTATTAATGCTCTTTTCATCTAAATTCATTGTGTTGAATAAGATAAAACCATTTATATGCACTATTTTTTGGATATTATTTATAAATTCATTTTCGAATAAAAAATCTGGCATAGTTGCATCTTGAAAAATATCAATTATTATTAAATCAAATTGTTCCTTACAATCTTCTACAAATATTTTTGCATCTGCAGAAATAGGAGTGTAGTTGGCTATTTGATTTAGCTTGAAATATGTATTGGCAATTGCTGTAATTTCTTCATCAATTTCAACTCCTGTAATTTTTCCTTTAAATTGAAATTCGTCAATAAGAGTTTTAATGACACTACCACCAGCAATACCTAAAATTAAAATAGAGTTCATTTTTAGAATTCTGTCCTTACTAATTGTATTTAATCCTTTACGCAATACTTTCTGCAGACTTCCGTAAGAATAATTGGTATTTTTAGAATCCATCATTAATTTACCATTATTCCAGGTTACTTCTATGTTTTTACTCACGGAAGATTCTTTTTCATAGATTTTTACAGGCAGAATATAGCTAAGCCATTTATTAATCATTGCATATTTTTTATAATTGTAAATATAATTCTATTTTTACGTTTTAATAAAGAGAAATGAAAAGAAAGATATACGGTTTTATTTTCTGTAAAGTATTAGGCTGGAAGGTAATAAATGATTTGGATGCTAATATAAAAAAGTGTGTAATCATAGCTGTTCCGCATACAAGTTGGTGGGATTTCTTTTTAGGAATCTTTTCTAGAGCTATTTTAGAATTAGAAATTAACTATGTTGCTAAAAAAGAATTATTTATTTTTCCATTTGGTTATTTTTTTAAATGGACAGGTGGAACACCTTTAAATCGTAAAGCCAAAGAAAATAAAGTGGATACTATTGCGAGAATATTTGATAGTAAAAAAGTTTTTAGATTAGCAATTGCACCAGAAGGTACTCGCAAAAAAGTAAGTGAATGGAAAACCGGATTTTACTACATAGCCATAAAAGCAAATGTGCCTATTGTACCAGTTGCTTTTGATTATGCAAAGAAAGAGGTTGTTTATCACAACGCTTTTTATCCAACAGGAAATTTAGTAGAAGATTTAAAAATATTAGAATCTCACTTTGTTGGAGTTATAGGTCAAAATCCTCTAAAAAGTTATGTACCAAAAGAAAAAAAGTCCTAAACTTATGGTAAGTACTCTTTAAAGCTTCCATTTGCATAAAAAATAACAATTCGTTCAATATTGGACGAATTTTTTGTTTGTGCTATATTTTGTGTATTTGAAATTTTTTCTTCTAAATTATTTTTTAGGGCAGTATTCTCTTCTATTATGTTCTGAGAGAATAAATCCGACTCCTTTTTAATTTCCAAATTTTTTTTTACTTCATCATCTGAAGGAGTAGGAACGTGAATTATTTTTTCTTGCTTTGGGATTTCTGATTTCGGAAAAGTTCCTTTGCCATTTAGTATCCAATATAAATCTACATCAGGAAATTCTTCTACAATTTTTAATATGAAATCTAAGCTAGGTTTATTTCTTCCAGAGAGTAGGTGAGATAAACTAGAACGCTGCACACTGATCCTATCTGCAAATGCAGAAGCGGATAAACTATAATATTCTAAGATAATTTCTAATCTTTTTATAAAATCCTCGATGTTTACCATTGTAAATTACTTAATACCTTTCAGCTGTTTACAAATGTAATTATAACAAATGTAATAAGCAAATAAAATATTAAATAAGTTAAAAATGAATAAATTAAAGCTTTAATTATAAGCACTTAAGTAATTGATTTTAAATATTATGGGTATGTTTTTACAATATTAATATAAGGATCCTATTTATATGTGAAATAACACCAATTACCCAACAATATTAGTTTACAATTGTATATATAAGCGCACATTTTATTGTTTACAATTGTAATTAATAAGATGTTTACATTTGTAACACAAAACAAAACGAGATGTATTTACAATTAGCAACTGAGTTTATGTTACCTGACTTATTGGGTAGATATATTACAAATTCGCACATTGAACCTGTATTAGAAGCATTAAAAAATAATAATAAAATATGTATAGAAGGCAAATCAGTTTTAGAGAAAAACATTTACAGTATTAAAATTGGAACCGGTAAGACTAAAATCCTACTTTGGTCACAAATGCACGGAAATGAATCTACAACAACTAAAGGCTTGTTTGATTTTATAAATTTCTTACAGTCTGACGATGTAAATGCTTCAGAAATTAAAGAAAACTATACATTATTATGTATTCCAATCTTAAATCCAGATGGAGCTACTTTGTACACAAGAGAAAATGCTAATAATATTGACTTAAATAGAGATGCTTTTTCTGTAACACAACCTGAAAGTTTACTTTTAAGAAAATTGTATTTGCAGTTTAAACCTGATTTCTGTTATAATTTACATGACCAACGCACAATATTTGGTACTGAAAACAGCAAATTACCTGCTTCAATGTCTTTTTTGTCTCCATCTTATAGTAATGAATGTGAATTTAATGATGTGCGTTTAAAAGCGGTTGAAATTATAAATAAAATACATAATGCGCTCAATGTTTATATACCTAATCAAATAGGTCGGTTTGACGATGCTTTCAATATTAATTGTGTGGGCGATTACTTTACAAATCAAGGAACGCCAACTATTCTTTTTGAAGCAGGACATTATAAGCAAGATTACCAAAGAGAGGAAGTTCGTAAATTTGTATTTATTTCTCTTGTAAGTTCGCTTTTGAAAGCTGGTTCCCAAAATGATATTAATAAAAATTTAGATTATTATTTAAACATACCACAAAATTCTAAGTATTTTTTTGATTTTATTTACAGAAATGTCACTGTTAGTTCTCATAAAGACAATAAAATAATTAACTTTGCAGCACAATTTAGAGAAGAGCTGGTAGATAATAAAATAAACTTTGTTGCAGAGATTATTCAAATTGATACTTTAAATGATTTTATTGGGCATTTAGATTATGATTGTAAAAGAATGGTTTTTGATTCAAAATATGGAAATTTACCAATAATTAATAAAAAAGCTGATTTTAAACTAAATAATATGTTGAAATGTAGCAATGGATTGTTAAATCTTTAATAAATTTGTATTTCCAAATTAGAATTTTAAAAATTTTTTATCTTATACCTTATGAGTAAGTTTCGATTAGATGAAGTAGATCATCAAATTTTAGACATGTTAATTGATAATACAAGAGTTCCTTTTACAGACATTGCAAAAAAATTGCTAATTTCTGCTGGAACTGTTCATGTTAGAGTTAAAAAGATGGAAGAGGCAGGTATTATTCAAGGTTCTTCTTTATCATTAGATTACAACAAGTTAGGTTATTCTTTTATCGCCTATATTGGTGTTTTTTTACACAATACATCCCAAACTAAATTTGTTTTAGAAAGACTTCAAGAAATTCCTTTTGTTACTGTTGCGCATATTACAACAGGGAAGTTTAATATTTTTTGCAAAATAAGAGCAAAAGATACGAAGCATGCAAAGGATATTATTTTTAGAATAGACGATATTGAAGGTGTTTATAGAACAGAAACTATGATTTCTCTTGAAGAAAGTATAAACGATAAGAAAAGATTAATGCATACCGTTTTTAAAGAACTTTAATACAAAGCCTCTTTTAAGAGGCTTTTTTTTATTTAATAATTTATGATTTCGTTTTCAAAAAAAGAATTTGCACCATTTTATGCTAATTATCTAGCTTTAGCAAATAAAGAAATTTCTATAATTGAAGGCTTGAATTTTCAATTATACGCAACAGTTTCTTTTTTTCAATCGATACCTATTGATAAGTTAGAATTTAAATATGCAATAGGAAAGTGGACTATTAAAGACATTTTTTTACATTTAATTGATACCGAAAGAATACTTGCTTACAGAGCTTTGAGAATTACAAGGAATGATGCTCTGAGCTTCCTGGTTTTAACGAAGATGATTATGTATTTCAAGCAAATGCTGCTAACAGAGCAATGAATAGTATTATTGAAGAATATATATCTGTTAGAAAAGCTACTTTAACTTTATTTCAAAGTTTTACAAAAGAACAATTGTTACACATAGGTAAGGCTTCAAATTTTTCGGTTTTAGTAAGAGCTATTGACTATATTGTTCAGGGACACGAAAATCATCACAGAAATATTATAATAGAAAAGTATTTATAATAAAAAATCCCGCTAAAAGCGGGATTTTTTATTCTTCATCAGAATCTTCGTCAGAATCTTCGTCAGAATCTACTTCAGCATTTTCTTCAGAATCTTCATCGTTCGGTTCGTCTGCAATTTCTAAATCACTTATTGATTCCAAGACATCTTCTGTAGCTTCATCATCATCTTCAAAGTTCTCTATTCTATCAGCAAGTTTTGTACTTACTTTTACTAAGAATATAGTATCTTCTGTTTTTACTTCAACAGCTTCAATAGCTTCATTCTTAATGTTTTTGAATCTAATGATATCCGTATCATCGTATCCATCAGGGAACTTCTCAACTAACAAAGTTAAGATCTCATTTGTTAATTTTGCGTAATCAACAATAACTCTTTTCATTCGGGTAAATTTTAAACTTTATTCAGTCAAATGTACTATCCTATTTTAAATATTCAAACAAAAATTAAAGTTTTTTTTTCTTTTTTTTTACCATCCTAAAACATGAGCAAAAATCAATGGTACAACGATTGTAGCGTCAGATTCTACTATAAATTTAGGTGTAGTAATATCTAGTTTTCCCCAAGTTATTTTTTCATTTGGCACTGCACCAGAATAAGAACCATAACTTGTTGTAGAGTCAGAAATCTGACAGAAATAACTCCAAAAAGGCACATCGTGCATCTCCATATCTTGGTAAAGCATTGGTACAACGCAAATTGGAAAATCGCCAGCAATTCCTCCACCTATTTGAAAAAATCCTATTCCTTTTCCTGCACAATTTTTTGGATACCAATCTGCTAACCACATCATGTACTCTATACCATTTTTAGTTGTAGAAGGTTTTAGTTCGCCTTTAATACAATAAGAAGCAAAAATATTTCCCATTGTACTATCTTCCCATCCAGGAACAACAATAGGTAAGTTTTTTTCTGCAGCAGCAACCATCCAAGAATCTTTAGGATCAATTTCATAATATTGTTCTAAAATGCCCGAATTAATCATTTGGTACATAAACTCATGTGGAAAATAGCGCTCTCCAGATTTTTCTGCTTTGTTCCAAATGTCAAATAAATGAGATTGTAATCTTCTAAATGCTTCTTCTTCAGGAATACAAGTATCTGTAACTCTATTAAAATGATTGTCTAATAAATCTCTTTCTTCTTGAGGTGTTAAATCTCTATAATTTGGAATTCTTTTATAGGAATTATGAGCAACTAAGTTCATAAGATCTTCTTCTAAATTTGCACCTGTACAAGAAATAATATGAATTTTATCTTGGCGAATCATTTCAGCTAATGATTTTCCTAATTCAGCGGTACTCATTGCTCCTGCTAAGGTAACCATCATTTTACCATTGTCTAATAAATGCTCTTCATATCCTTTTGCTGCATCAACTAAAGCTGCTGAATTAAAATGAAGATAATGGTTTTCTATAAATTGACTAATAGGTCCTTTCATGTTTTTTATTTATTTTTTTAAACGTTTAATTGTCTTGTTTTTTTTTATATCCTAATATTTTTAAGACATCTTCTGAAGTTTGTTGTTCTGAGAACACTTCAGTTGCCAAAATTCCGTTTTCATCTCGGTCTATTAAAATATGTTTTGGTTGTGGTATTAAACAGTGGTGCAATCCTCCAAAACCACCTATTGTTTCTTGGTAAGCACCTGTGTTAAAAAATCCAATATATAAAGGTTTTTCTTTGTAGTATTTAGGCAAATATATAGCATTCATGTTTTGTTCAGAGTTATAATAATCATCACTATCACAAGTCATTCCTCCAAGTAAAACTCTTTCATATGTGTCGTTCCATCTGTTTACAGCTAACATGATGAATCGTTTGTTAATTGCCCAAGTGTCTGGTAGTGTTGTAATGAAAGAAGAATCAATCATGTTCCATTTTTCTCTATCATTTTGTTGTTTTTGATACAAAACTTGGTAGATTGCTCCTCCACTTTCTCCAACAGTGAAAGAACCAAATTCAGTAAAAATATTTGGAACACTTACTTCCGCTTCATCACAAGCAATTTTTATTTGATTGATTATTTCGTCAATCATATATTGGTAATCAAATTCAAATGCTAATGAGTTTTTAATTGGAAATCCGCCACCAATATTTAGTCCGTCTAATGAGGGACATTCTTTTTTAAGCGCAACGTATACTTTTATACATTTCACTAATTCATTCCAATAATAAGCCGTATCATTTATTCCAGTATTAATAAAAAAATGCAGAATTTTTAATTCTAAGCGGTCATTTTCTTGAATTTGTTTTTTGTAAAAAGCAACAATATTTTTGTAACCTATTCCTAATCTAGAGGTGTAAAATTCAAATTTTGGTTCTTCTTCAGCTGCAATTCTAATTCCTATTTTAAATTTACCGTTAATTTCTGCTTGAAGTAAATCTAATTCTTCATAATTATCAATTATTGGAATAGTATTTTTATGCCCATTATTAATTAATCGCGCAATGTTTGTTATGTATTGGTCTCTTTTGAAGCCGTTACAAATAACAAATGTATTTTTATTTATTTTTCCTTCATCTAAGAGGCTTTCCACAATATTAATATCAAAAGCAGAAGAAGTTTCAATATGAATATTGTTTTTAAAAGCTTCATTCATTATGTATTGGAAATGAGAGCTTTTAGTACAGTAGCAATAGTAATATTTACCATCATACTTATTTTTTTCCATAGCATTTCTAAACCAATTTTTGGCTCTTTTGATGTTATTAGAAATTTGTGGTAAATAAGTGAATTTTAAAGGTGTTCCATATTGTTCTACTAATTTCATTAAATCTATATTATGAAATTGTAATTGATTTTCCTTGTTTAGGGTAAATTCTTCTTGCGGAAAGTAATAAGTTTGGTTTATTAAATCGAAATATTTTGTGTTCATTTTATAAAGAAAATTAAGTAAGTAAAAAGAATAAATTAAAAATTAAATATCTTATTTTCAAACCCTTAAATTAGAAAATAAGATAAGTAATTTTTCGTTATAAGCTTTTAATAGTTCAAATAATTCCATTACAAATAAGTTACAATTATTTAAACAAGAAAAATTATTATTAAAAATTTTCTTGTTTAAGTTCTCATTAATTGAAAAAGTGCTAAAATTTAATTTGGAATACTTCATTACTGCAAAATTATAAAATAAAATTAGCGTATTGATAAAATTTATAAAAAAAAAATTATTTTTTATAATCGTCAAATGAGAACTTAATTAATTCATTATCAGAAGTTTGATTTATTTTTGACTTACCAATACCTTCTAATAACACAAATTGTATAATTCCAAATTCATTTTTTTTATCGTAAATAAGTAATTCAATAATTTTTTCAATGTCATTAGCACTAAATTCAACTCTTTCATAGAGGGAAAGAATAAGATTTTTAACTTCTACGTATTCTGTTTCAGTGATCAGATTTTTTTTCATAGAAATATAACTTTCTAATACCATTCCAACAGCTATTGCTTCTCCATGAAGTAGTGCTTTTTTTTCGTTATTATCCAGAAAATAACTTTCAATTGCATGGCCTAAAGTATGACCAAAATTCAAAGATTTTCGAATTCCATTTTCTGTTAAATCTTCTGAAACTATTGTATTTTTTATTTGAATAGATTCATGAATTAAACCATTCAAATGATCTGTATTTAAGTCTTTTAGATTTTTAAATTTATTCCAATATTCTTTATTAAAAATTAAACCATGTTTTAGCATTTCAGCTAAACCAGAACGCATTTCTTTAGAGGATAAAGTTTCTAAAAAATGAGTGTCAATAACAACAGCTTTTGGTTCTTTAATAATTCCAATTTGGTTTTTTAAATTTCCTAAATCAACTCCATTTTTACCTCCTATAGATGCGTCAACCATAGCAAGAAGTGTAGTAGGTATATTTATAAAATCGATGCCGCGTTTAAAAGTACAAGCTATAAAACCTCCTATATCTGTAATTACACCACCACCAAGATTAATAATTATACTTTTTCTGTCGCCTTGTAATTCTGTTAGTGTAGTCCAAACTTGTAAACACGTTTCAATGTTTTTATTTTCTTCACCAGCTTCTAATTCAATAATTTCAATAGTTACTTCAGTAGCTAAATTTGCAAGAAAATAAGGTAAACAAAGGTCTGACGTATTTTCATCTACTAAAATAAAAATTTTAGAATATAAATTAGGTGTTAATGTTTTAGTCAGAAATTCGTATCCTGAAGTATTAAATATAATTTGATAATTATTGGCTGTAATAGTTTGCATTATTTTTGTTTTCAATTTCATGCAAAATAAGATAATTTTTTTAAAAAAATAGAGTAGACTGCTGTATATTTGCATAACAATTTAGTTAATGTATCATGGAGAAAATCTTTAATAATACGGAAGTTGCTTTTGCCTTAAAAAGCAACACGGAACTGCACAGAGCTTACTTTTTATTCAAACTTATTGAAAATGAAACTCTTGTTAAAATAGGAACTTCTCTAACAAACCTTGCATTAAGAGCACATTTGCCCGTAGAAGGATTAATTCGTTCTACTGTTTTTGATCATTTTTGTGGTGGAGTAAATGAGCAAGATTGTCTTTCGGTTGTCGATAAAATGCATACTAAAGGTGTTTCGTCTGTATTGGATTATTCTGTAGAAGGAAAAGAAGAAGAAGCACAATTTGATGCAGCTTTAGAAATGATTTTAAAAACAGTAGATTTCGCTAAGGAACGTATGTCTATTCCGTTTGCAGTTTTTAAACCAACTGGTTTTGGTAGAATTGCTCTTTATGAAAAAGTAGGTGCATCTATTAAATTGACAGAGAAAGAACAAGAAGAATGGAGCAGAGTTATTGCCCGTTTTGACAAAGTGTGCAAAATTGCCCATGCAAAAGATGTTGCCTTATTAATTGATGCTGAAGAAAGCTGGATGCAAGATGCTGCAGATAATTTGGTAGAAAACATGATGCGTAAATATAATAAAGAAAAAGCTGTTGTTTTCAATACATTGCAAATGTATCGTTGGGATCGATTATTTTACTTAAAACGATTGCATGAAAAAGCAAAATTAGACGGTTTTCACATAGGAATGAAAATTGTGCGAGGTGCTTATTTGGAAAAAGAAAACGCAAGAGCAGAAGATAAAGGGTATAAATCGCCAATATGTGTCTCTAAACAAGCTACAGACGATAATTACGATGCTGCAATAGTTTATATGTTAGACAATATTGATCTAATGTATATTTTTGCAGGAACACACAATGAAAATAGTTCTTATAGTTTAATGGAATTAATGGAAGAAAGAGAAATTAATAAAAACGACAACCGAATCTTTTTTGGTCAATTATACGGCATGAGTGATAATATTAGCTATAATTTGGCACAAAAAGGATATAATGTTGCTAAATATCTTCCTTTTGGTCCTGTTAGAGATGTTATGCCTTACTTAATTCGTAGAGCACAAGAAAATACTTCGGTAGCAGGACAAACTAGTCGTGAGCTTGATTTAATAAAAAAAGAGAGAAGCAGAAGAAAGGTCTAATTAGAGTGTCATAAATATTTGCTTAAAAATACTAATGAATTTTATTTGGTTAAACAAAACATAAAATTTAAAAAATATTTGTTATTCAAAAAAATATGTCTTTATATTTGCACTGTTATAAAAAATAAAAATGTTTACAAATAAATTACATCATTACCATCATTTAAACCAAGCTCAAGCTAGGCAATGATGTTTTTGTGTAATAAATCAAAATAATTATAAACCCGTTTGAGTATATCAAACGGGTTTTTTCATTTCAAGAAATTAACTTTAGGTATACTCAATAATTTACAAAATTAAAATGAGTATATTAAAAATTGCTATTCAAAAATCTGGCAGACTTAACGAAGAAAGCTTACAAATTCTTAAAGATTGCGGTATTTCAATCCATAACGGAAACGATCAATTAAAAGTAACCGCTTCAAATTTTCCTTTAGAAGTATATTATTTACGTAATTCAGATATTCCTCAATATTTAATTGATGGAGTGGTAGATATTGCAATAGTTGGCGATAATTTATTAATTGAAAAAGCAGGAAATATTGCAATTGCTGAAAAATTAGGCTTTTCAAAATGTAAAGTGTCTGTTGCTGTTCCAAAAGAATTTAAATACAATTCTATTCAAGATTTAAATGGGTTGAGAGTTGCAACATCCTATCCAAATACTGTTGTAAATTTCTTTTCTTCTAAAGGAATTACAGTAGACATTCACCAAATATCAGGTTCTGTTGAAATTGCGCCAAATATTGGGCTTTCAGACGCTATTGTAGATATTGTTTCAAGTGGGAGTACTTTATTTAAAAACGGTTTAAAAGAGGTGGAAGTTATCTTAAATAGTGAAGCTGTTTTGGCAGTTTCTCCTCAAATTTCAGTAGAATCAGAAGCTATTTTATCTAAACTTAAATTTCGAATTCAATCGGTTTTACGTTCAAAAAAATCTAAATATATTTTAATGAATGTTCCAAATGATAAAATTGAAAAAATTAGTAGAATTCTTCCTGTTTTAAAAAGTCCAACAGTAATGCCTTTAGCCAAAAAAGGTTGGAGTAGTGTTCATTCTGTTATTGACGAAGATACATTTTGGGATGTAATTGATCAACTAAAAGAAGCTGGTGCAGAAGGAATTTTAGTTTGCCCAATAGAAAAAATGGTTTTGTAAAAGAGAATAGAAAAAAGAACAAATAAAAAAGATAATAGACTAAAAAATGAACAAAATATACAACCCACAACCAGAAAATTGGTCTGAAATTTTAAAAAGACCCACACAAACCTTTACAGATATTGAAGCAACTGTAAAAGAAATTTTTAGAGAAGTAGAACAAAAAGGAGATACCGCTATTTCAAAGTATACTTCTTTATTTGATGGTGTTTCTTTAGATGAAATTTTAGTTTCAGAAAAAGAAATTGAAAATTCTAAAAATCAAGTTTCTAATGAATTAAAAAACGCGATTCAATTAGCTAAATCGAATATTGAACAATTTCATAGCGCACAAAAAACAAGTAAAATTGAAATTGAAACAACTAAAGGAGTTTCTTGTTGGCAAGAAAAACGTCCAATTCAAAAAGTAGGTTTATACATTCCTGGCGGAACAGCTCCTTTATTTTCAACTGTTTTAATGTTGGCTGTTCCTGCTCAAATTGCAGGTTGCAAAGAAATTATTTTATGTTCACCTCCAAATAAAAATGGAAATATCAATCCTGCTATTTTATATACTGCAAATTTATGTGGGATTACTAAAATTTATAAAGTTGGTGGCATGCAGGCAATTGCAGCAATGACTTTTGGAACGGCAACAATTCCGCAAGTATATAAAATATTTGGTCCTGGAAATCAGTTTGTAACTATTGCAAAACAATATGCTTCGCAAAATGGGGTTGCTATTGATATGCCCGCTGGACCTAGTGAATTACTAATTTATGCTGATGAAAGTGCTGTTCCAAGCTATGTAGCTTCTGATTTATTAAGCCAAGCCGAACACGGAAAAGATAGTCAGGTTATTTTAATTACTACTTCAAAAAATATTTTAGAAGATGTGGAAGAGGAAGTTTACAAACAATTATCTAAATTACCAAGAAAAGAAATTGCTCAAGTTGCAATTAATAATTCTAAATTAATTTACGTAGAAACTGAAGAGGAAGCTTTATGTTTAATTAATGAATATGCTCCAGAACATTTTATCGTATGTTCTAAAAATGAAGATTTCTTCATAGACGGAATTGAAAATGCAGGCTCGGTATTTATTGGAAATTTCACACCAGAGAGTGCAGGTGATTATGCTTCGGGTACTAATCATACTTTACCAACTAATGGTTATTCAAAAAGTTATAGTGGTGTAAATTTAGATAGTTTTTTAAAAACCATGACTTTTCAAAAAATTACAGAAATAGGAATACAAAACATAGGAAGTGCAATTGAAATCATGGCAGAGGCGGAAGGTTTACAAGCACATAAAAATGCGGTTACCTTAAGGTTAAATCAATTATCAAAATAACTTTCTTTTAAAATTATAAAAATGAATTTAGATAACTTAATAAGAGAAAACGTAAAAAAAATGGAGCCATACTCTTCAGCAAGAGATGAGTTTGAAAATTTTACTCAAAAAATGGTGTATTTAGATGCTAATGAAAACCCTTACTCAAATGGTTTTAATAGGTATCCAGATCCGCAACAAAAGGATTTAAAATCGGAAATAGCTGCTATAAAAGATGTTTATGCTGAAAATATATTACTTGGAAATGGTAGCGATGAAGTATTAGATTTGGTTTTTAGAGCATTTTGTGAACCCAATAAAGATAATGTCATTACATTGCCGCCTACGTATGGTATGTATGATGTTTTAGCAAATATTAATGCAATTGAAAATAGAGAAATATTATTAAAGGATGATTTTCAGCCCAATGTTGATGGTATTTTAAGTGCTGTAGATAATAATACAAAAATTATTTTTTTATGCTCACCAAATAATCCTACTGGAAATTCGTTTTCAGATGCATCTATTCTTAAAATATTAAAAAACTTCAATGGATTGGTAATTATCGATGAAGCGTATATTGATTTCTCTAAAAACAAAAGTTGGTTAAGTGAATTGAATGATTTTCCAAATTTAATTATCATTCAAACCTTATCTAAGGCTTTTGCAATGGCCGGATTGAGAGTTGGAATTTTATATGCTTCCAAATCGATTTTAAATGTTTTAAACAAAATAAAACCACCATACAATATAAATATAGCAACCCAAGAAAATGCCATACGAAAGTTATTACAAGGTACTTTGAAACCACAACTTAAAAAAATTCTAATTGAAAGAAAAAAGTTAAAAAATGCTTTATTAAATTACTCTTTTATTGAAAAAATATATCCTACAGATGCAAATTTTATATTAATTAAGGTAGACGATGCTAACAAACGTTATCAACAATTTTTAGATAACGGAATAGTAGTTAGAAATAGAAGCAATCAGCCTTTATGTGAAAATTGTTTGCGTATTACAATTGGAAATAAAGAAGAAAATGATAAAGTTATTGAATTTTTAAAAACACTTAAAGATGTTAAAAAAAGTACTATTTATAGATAGAGACGGAACAATTGTCTTAGAGCCAGAAAATTATCAATTAGATTGTTTGTCTAAATTAGAGTTTTATCCTAATTCATTTCAATATTTAGCTAAAATTGCAAAAGAATTAGATTTTGAATTGGTAATGGTAACTAATCAAGATGGTTTAGGAACTACAAGCTTTCCGGAAGATACCTTTTGGCCAACTCAAAATTTCATTGTAAAAGCATTTGAAAATGAAGGCGTAGTTTTTAATAAAGTTTTTATCGATAAAAGTTTTCCAGAAGACAATGCGCCAACTCGAAAGCCACGAACAGGAATGTTAACAAAATATATTAATAATCCTGAATATGATTTAGAAAATTCTTTTGTATTAGGCGACAGAATTACGGATGTAGAATTAGCCAAAAATCTTGGTTCTAAAGCTATTTTTATTAAAAATGAAGAGAATTTAGGAGAAAGAGAAATACAATCTTTTATAGAGAATTTAAGCAAAACTATTGCTTTAACCACAACTTCTTGGAAAACAATTTATGAATTTCTAAAATTAGAAGTGCGTACAGCCTCTATTATTCGTAAAACAAATGAAACGGAAATTGCTATAATTGTCAATTTAGATGGAACAGGTAAAAGTAATATAAACACTGGTTTACACTTTTTTGATCATATGTTAGACCAAATTGCACGTCACGGTCAAATGGATTTAGATATTCAAGTAAAAGGTGATTTACAGGTAGACGAACACCATACAATTGAAGATACTGCTATTGCTTTAGGAGAAGTTTTTGCAAAAGCGTTAGGAAACAAATTAGGAATAGAAAGATATGGTTTTTGTTTACCAATGGACGACTGTTTAGCTCAAGTAGCAATTGATTTTGGAGGGAGAAATTGGTTAGTTTGGGAAACCGAGTTTAAACGAGAAATGATTGGTCAAATGCCAACTGAAATGTTTTTTCATTTTTTTAAATCGTTTTCAGATGGCGCAAAAGCCAACATAAATATTAAAGCGGAGGGAATAAACGAACACCATAAAATTGAGGCAATTTTTAAAGCTTTTGCAAAAGCTATAAAAGTAGCTGTAAAACGCGATACAGAAAAAATGATTTTACCATCAACAAAAGGAATGTTATAATGAAAATTGCTATAATAGATTACGGAGCCGGAAACATTCAAAGTATTCAATTTGCTTTAGAACGTTTAGGTTTTGAAGGAATTTTGACAAATGACGTAGCTTTTATTCAAGCTGCAGATAAAGTAATTTTCCCTGGTGTAGGGGAGGCAAGTAGTGCCATGAAAAAACTTATAGAAACTGGTTTAGACCAATTAATTCCAACTTTAAAGCAACCTGTTTTAGGAATTTGCTTGGGAATGCAGTTAATGTGTAAAAGCTCCCAAGAAGGAAATACTAAAGGTTTAGGTATTTTTAATGTGGATATTATCAAATTTTCAAATATTGTTAAAGTTCCGCAAATGGGTTGGAATACAATTTTTAATTTGAATTCTAATTTATTTAAAAATATCGAAGAAAACGAATATATGTATTTGGTTCACAGTTTTTATGCACCAAAATGTAAACAAATGATTGCGTCAACCCATTATGAACTAGAGTACGCAACAGCATTACAAAAAAATAATTTTTACGGCGTTCAATTTCACCCAGAAAAAAGTGGTGTTGTTGGCGAGAAAATTTTAGGAAATTTCCTTAAATTAAATGATTGAAAATTTGAAGATTGAATGATTAAGTGCGTCATTATTTTTTAAATTCTTCAATTTTTAAATCTTTAAATCAAAAATATAATGAGAATAATACCAGCCATAGATATAATAGAAGGAAAATGTGTTCGCTTGTCAAAAGGCGATTACAGTACCAAAAAAATATACAATAAAAACCCTTTAGAAGTTGCCAAATCGTTTGAAGATAGCGGAATTGAGTATTTACATTTAGTTGATTTAGACGGTGCAAAAGCCAGTAGTATCATCAATCACAAGGTTTTGGAATTAATTGCTTCAAAAACCAATTTAAAAATTGATTTTGGAGGTGGTTTAAAAACAAATGAAGATTTGAGAATTGCTTTTGAATGTGGTGCTAATCAAATTACTGGAGGAAGTATTGCTGTCAAAAATCCTGCGTTATTCAAAGAGTGGATTAATCAATATGGAACAAACAAAATTATTCTAGGTGCTGATGCTAACAATAGAAAAATTGCGGTTTCAGGTTGGTTAGAAGAAAGCAATGAGGAAGTGATACCTTTTATACAATCTTATCAAAAAGAAGCTATTTCGTATGTAATTTGCACCGATATTGCAAAAGACGGTATGCTGGAAGGTCCTAGTTTTGAACTATACCAAGACATACTTTCAAATTGCAATAATATAAAGTTAATTGCTTCTGGTGGAATTGCAACTTTCGACGAATTACCAAAATTAGCAGTATTAGGTTGCGAAGGAACAATCATTGGAAAGGCTATTTATGAAGGAAGAATTTCATTAAAACAATTAGAAAATTTCATTTTAAACCAATAAAAATGCTGACAAAAAGAATCATTCCTTGTTTAGATATAAAAAATGGAAGAACCGTAAAAGGTATAAATTTTGTGGATTTAAAAGACGCTGGCGATCCTGTAGAGTTAGCCAAAAAATATGCAGAAACAGGTGCAGATGAATTGGTATTCTTAGATATTTCAGCTACTGAGGAACGCAGGAAAACATTAGTAGATTTAGTTCGAAAAGTAGCAAAATCAATTAATATTCCGTTTACTGTTGGTGGTGGAATTAGTTCTGTTGATGATGTAGCAATTTTACTTAAAAATGGGGCTGATAAAGTTTCCATAAATTCATCAGCTGTAAAAAGACCAGAATTAATTAACGAATTAGCAACTGCTTTTGGAAGTCAATGTGTTGTGATTGCTATCGATGCCAAACAAATTGATGGCGAATGGATTGTACATTTAGTAGGTGGAAAAATTCCAACAGCTATTAAACTATTCGATTGGGCAATAGAAGTTGAAAAACGCGGAGCAGGCGAAATTTTGTTTACATCCATGAATAACGATGGTACTAAAAATGGTTTTGCAAATGAAGCTTTGGCAAGATTGTCTAAATTGGTAAATATTCCTATTATCGCTTCTGGTGGAGCTGGAAATATGCAACATTTCGCAGATACATTTATTCAAGGAAAAGCAGATGCCGCATTGGCTGCCAGTGTTTTTCATTATCAAGAAATTGAAATTCCTGCATTAAAAGAGTTTCTAAAAGATAAAGAAATTAGCATAAGATTATAATAAACAGTAATTAATTTTTAAAAAAAACTTAGAAAAACTTTGTGCTTAACTTAGTGAATATTTAAGTAACTGAAATATGAAAATAGATTTTACAAAAAATACAGATAACTTAATCCCTGCGATTATCCAAGACAACCAAACAAAAAATGTTTTAATGTTGGGTTACATGAATCAGGAAGCGGTTAATAAAACATTAGAGACAAATAAAGTAACTTTTTTTAGTCGTTCTAAAAATAGATTATGGACAAAAGGCGAGGAGAGTGGCAACTTTTTAGAATTGATTTCAATCCAAAATGACTGCGATAATGACACGCTTTTAATTCAAGTAAATCCAGTTGGACCAACTTGTCATACAGGTTTAGATACCTGTTGGCAAGAATCTAACAATCAAAATTTTGGATTTATTTCAAAACTAGAAGATACAATCTCAGAGCGCAAAGAAAATGCTCATTCAGAGGAGAGTTATGTGGCTAGTTTATTTGCAAAAGGAATCAATAAAATTGCACAAAAAGTTGGGGAAGAAGCGATAGAAGTTGTTATTGAAGCAAAAGATAATAATGCTGATTTATTTCTTTCTGAAAGTGCTGATTTATTGTTTCATTACCTAATTTTACTGCAAGCTAAAGGTTTTAAATTGAAGGATGTGGTAAGTGTTTTGAAGCTCAGAGAGAAATAATAGAATAGATTTTATCAATTTAAATAGGTAATAATTTGCTAAAATTTGTTTAATCTGCATGCTAATTATTGTATCGGTATTAGAAACGGATAGTCTTATTATTTTACATGTGTGTTTGGTATAAACTAAACTTTTGTATCTTTAAAAGAAAAATGAGATTTCATTCTAGAAAATGGGTTAAACCCGAAGATTTAAATGCTAACGGAACATTATTTGGCGGAAAACTATTAGCTTGGGTAGACGAGGAGGCTGCTTTGTATTCTATTGTGCAATTAGAAAATCCAAAAGTGGTTACAAAATACATGAGTGAAATAAACTTTATGAGTGCTGCCAAACAAGGCGATATTGTTGAAATTGGACTAGAAGTTATAAAATTTGGTAAATCCTCAATAGTACTTGACTGTGAAGTTAGAAACATGATGACGCGCGAAACTATTATCACTATCGAAAACATTATAATGGTTAACTTAGGAATAGATAATAAGCCAAAACCCCACGGAAAGACACAGATTGAATACATAGGTGATAGGTTAAAGAATAAAGCTCTAAAATAATTTAAAAGAGAATAGCTTTAATTCAAATTATTTTATTAAAAAAATATTAATTTAGCTATAAAATATAAAAGTATAACTTCATGAAAAAATATGCCTATTTGTTTCTATTTTCCCTTATTTTTGCAACATCTTGTAAAGAAAAAAAAGTAAAAATGACAGAAGAAACTACTGCTCCAATAGCTAAAATTGTTCCTCATAATCTAGAAAAACACGGTCAAACTAGAGAAGACAATTATTTTTGGTTAAATGATAGAGAAGATAAAGAAGTATTAGATTATTTAAATAAAGAGAACGACTATTATCAAAAGATGACGGCTCATACTAAACAATTTCAAGAAGATTTGTTTAAAGAAATGAAAGCTCGCATTAAGGAAGATGATTCTTCGGTACCTTATTTTTACAATGGCTATTACTATATTACCCGTTTTGAAATAGGTAAAGATTATCCAATTTACGCAAGAAAAAAAGGTAGTTTAGAAGCTAAAGAAGAAATCATGTTTGATTGTAACGAAATGGCTAAGAATTTTACTTATTTTAACTTAAGCGGAATTAGTATTAGTGAAGATAATAAATGGGCTACTTTTGGTTTAGATGTTGTTTCGAGACGTCAATATTTAATACAAATCAAAAATTTAGAAACAGGTGAAATTCTTTCTGAAAAAATTGAAAATACAACTGGAGCAGCAGCTTGGGCAAGTGACAATAAAACCATTTTTTATACTAAAAAAGACCCAAAAACGTTGCGCTCTGATATGATTTATAAACATGTGTTAAATACCGATTCAAAAAAAGACGAATTGGTGTTTCATGAAAAAGACGATACTTTTTACACAACGGTATATAAAGATAAATCAAAAAAATATTTAGTAATTGCTTCTTCGAGTACTTTAACTACTGAATTTCAAATTCTTGATGCTTCCACTCCTAATGACTCGTTTAGTATTTTTCAAAAAAGAGTTAGAGGTTTAGAATACAGCATTTCTCATTTTGGAAATCACTTTTATATTTTGACGAATAGTGACAAAGCAACTAATTTTAAATTGATGAAAACGGCAGAAAGAGCAACTTCAATTGAAAATTGGACAGAAGTAATTCCGCATAGAGAAGATGTATTATTAGAGGGTATTGACATTTTTAAAAACTATTTAGTAGTTGAAGAACGTTCCAATGGATTAAATAAAATTCAAATTCGACCATGGAGCGGTAAAAAACCTTATTATTTACCTTTTTCTAGCGAAACTTACACGGTTTATTCAACTACTAATCCAGATTTTGATACTGAAATATTAAGATATGCCTATCAATCTTTAGCAACTCCGTCTTCTGTTATCGATTTTAACATGGCTACTAAAGAAAAAATTGTTTTAAAAGAACAAGCAGTTTTGGGCGGTAAATTTGATAAAAACAATTATGTAGAAGAAAGAATTTGGGCAACTGCTGAAGACGGAACTAAAATTCCAATTTCAATGGTTTATAGAAAAGGAATGAAAAAAAATGGTTCTAATCCGTTTTTGCTTTACGCTTACGGCTCTTATGGTTCTACCATTGATCCCTACTTTTCTACAACTCGTTTAAGTTTATTAGACAGAGGATTTATTTTTGCAATTGCACACGTAAGAGGAGGAGAGTATCTTGGAAGAAAATGGTATGAAGATGGTAAATTACTTAAAAAGAAAAATACTTTTACAGACTTTATAGATTGCTCTAAATATGTAGTTCGAAAAGAATATACTTCAAAAAATCACTTGTATGCTGAAGGAGGTTCTGCTGGTGGTTTATTAATGGGAGCAATCGTAAATATGGCTCCAGATTTATATAACGGTGTCATTGCGCAAGTTCCTTTTGTAGATGTTGTTACAACAATGTTAGATGATTCTATACCTTTAACAACGGGAGAATATGATGAATGGGGTAATCCAAACGATAAAAAATATTACGATTATATGTTGTCTTATTCTCCTTATGATAATGTAAAAGCGCAAAATTATCCAAATATGTATGTTTCTACTGGTTTGCATGATTCTCAAGTACAATATTGGGAGCCTGCAAAGTGGGTAGCTAAGATAAGAGCAGTTAAAAAAGACAAGAAATTATTATTTTTAGATACTAATATGGAAGCCGGTCATGGAGGAGCTTCAGGAAGGTTTGAAGCACTTAAAGAAGTAGCTAAAGAATTTAGTTTTTTATTAGATTTAGAAAAAATTAATAAGTAATTAAAGTTTTTTTATTAAATTTGCAAAGTTTTGAGGACATAATATCTTAAATTATAAATTAAACCTCAATTAAATAATAGTTTTCTATGAAACAAGAAATAAAGGCTTATAACAATATTTTAGAATTAATTGGAAATACACCACTTATCAAGTTAAATAAAATTTCAAATGGCTTAACTGGTAATTTTTATGCTAAAGTGGAAGCTTTTAACCCAGGTCATTCTACAAAAGATAGAATTGCATTATATATAATTGAAGAAGCAGAAAAAAGAGGTATTTTAAAACCTGGAGATACAATTGTAGAAACTACATCTGGTAATACAGGTTTCAGTCTAGCTATGGTGAGTATTATTAAGGGTTATGATTGTATTTTAGCTGTAAGCTCAAAATCATCTAAAGATAAAATTGATATGCTTCGCACCATGGGCGCAAAGGTATATATTTGTCCTGCAAATGTTTCAGCAGATGATGAGAGATCTTACTATAATGTTGCTAAAAGATTGCATGAAGAAACAAAAGGTTCTGTTTATATAAATCAGTATTTTAATGATTTAAATGTAGATGCACATTATAATTCTACGGGTCCAGAAATTTGGGAACAAACGAATGGACAAATTACACATTTAGTTGCATGTAGTGGAACAGGTGGAACTATATCAGGGACTGCAAGATTTTTGAAAGAACAAAACCCAAATATTAAAATATTAGGAGTTGATGCGTTTGGATCAGTATTAAAAAAATACCACGAAACAAAAGAATTTGATAATGATGAAATTTATCCTTACAGAATTGAAGGCTTAGGAAAAAATTTAATTCCTTCAGCAACAGATTTTGATATTATTGATGAATTCATGAAAGTTTCTGATGAGGAAAGTGCGCATACTACAAGAGAATTAGCTAAAAAAGAAGGTCTTTTTGTAGGCTACACTTCTGGGGCAGCTTTTCAAGCAATAAGACAATATGCAGAGGCAGGTTTTTTTGACGAGAATAGTAACGTAGTGGTAATTTTTCCAGATCATGGCTCTAGATATATGAGTAAAGTATTTAGCGATGATTGGATGAGCGAGCAAGGATTTTTTGATACTAAAAATCAAGAAGCAGCTCAAAAAATTGAAATCATAAATTAATATAAAATTTAGCATTACTTCAAAAGTTAGTAAATTTAAAAAAGTGAGGGTTTGACGTAAGTCAAACCCTTACTTTTTTATAATATCCTATTTAATTAATATTCTATAAAGTAGTTTTGCATTAACCATTTATAAAATTTCAACTTATAAGATACTTTATCTCTTTCTGATGTCTATCCAAAGTTATTAATAGTATCTTTCGTAAAATATTAAAATTGTTTTTTTTGGGAAAAAATTAATGGGTATTAAAACTTAAAAAATGAAATTTAAAAATATAACTATTGCAGGTGGTGGAGTCTTGGGCTCTCAAATTGCTTTTCAAACAGCCTTTTATGGATACCAAGTAACGCTTTATGATATTACAGACGAAGCATTAGAACAATCTAAAAATACAGTATTAATAATTAGCAAAGCATTTCAAGCTCATTTAAAAGTAACCGATGAACAATTAGAAAATGCTTTCAAAAATTTGAGATATGCTTCCAATCTAGCTTTTTCGGTAAAAGATGCTGATTTACTAATTGAAGCCATACCTGAAATTCCAAAAATTAAAACAGATTTTTATCTTAAACTAGGATTAGTAGCTCCAGAAAAAACAATATTTGCTACTAACTCTTCTACTTTACTTCCCAGTAATTTTGCAAAAGCAACAGGGCGACCATCTCAGTTCTTAGCTTTGCATTTTGCCAATGAAATTTGGAAACATAATACTGCTGAAATCATGGGACATTCTGATACTTCTCCTGAAGTATTTAATCAAGTAGTTGCTTTTGCAAAATCTATTGGAATGATTACTTTGCCTTTGCAAAAAGAACAACCTGGATATATTTTAAATTCTCTTTTGGTTCCTTTATTAAACGCGGCAACAAATCTTTTAGTTAATGAAGTTGCAGATGCAGCAACAATAGATAAAACCTGGATGGCAGCTACAGGTGCTCCATTAGGACCTTTTGGAATTCTCGATATTGTAGGAATTACTACTGCTTATAATATTAATTTAATTGCAGCACAAAAGAGTAAAGACCCTTTAAAATTAAAAACTATTGCTTACTTAAAAGAGAATTTTATTGATACAAATAAACTTGGGGTTGCTACACAAGAAGGATTTTATAAATATCCAAATCCAGAATTTAAGAAAAAAGATTTCTTAAAATAAGATATGATAGTAATTCCTATTACAAATTATTTTAATAATGCTTATAATTCTGAAAAATAATTGGTTTTATCAAAAAACTCCAAGAATTTAAATGTTCTTGGAGTTTTTTTTTCAATATTATAAATTAGCATAATTATGTACTAATCTGTACTTTCTTGCATAGAATGATAAACGTTCATCACATCATCATCTTCTTCAATTTTTTCTAATAGCTTTTCTACATCTGCAGCTTCTTCTGCTGTAATTTCTTTTGTTACCTGAGGTATTCTTTCAAAACCAGACGAAAGAATCTCTAACGCTCTATTTTCTAATTCTTTTTGAATAGCACCAAAACTTTCAAATGGAGCATACATTAAAATACCATCTTCGTCTTCAAAAATTTCTTCTACACCAAAGTCAATCATTTCTAATTCTAATTCTTCCACATCTTGTCCTTCGGCTGAAATTCTAAAATTGCAAGTATGGTCAAACATAAATTCAACAGAACCTTGAGTTCCAAACGTTCCATTACATTTATTAAAGTAACTTCTAATGTTAGCAACTGTTCTGTTATTATTATCTGTAGCTGTTTCAATTAAAATTGCAATTCCATGTGGTGCATACCCTTCAAATAATACTTCTTTATAATGCGCAGTATCTTTATCAGATGCTTTTTTAATTGCACGATCAACCGTATCTTTTGGCATATTTGCAGACTTTGCATTCTGTATAACTGCCCTTAAACGGGAGTTAGTATCTGGGTTTGGACCACCTTCACTAACTGCCATTGAAATATCTTTTCCTATGCGTGTAAATGTTTTAGCCATTGCTGACCAACGTTTCATTTTGCGTGCTTTTCTAAATTCAAATGCTCTTCCCATATATCATTGCGAGCTTGCGAAGCAATCTCTCTTTATTATTATTCCCTAGTTCAAATTTAATAATCAAAAATTTAAAAATTCGCTTTTAAAAAAACAAGTTCAATATTTAAATTTGTTCAATATTTTTGAAGTTTTACTTGCCCTTTTTTTACTTCTTGTAAAAAGGTAATTTAACAATTTTAGCAGCAATATCTTTATTTCTAATTCTAATAAAAATTTCTGAATCTACCGCAGATTGTGCAATAGGGACATAACCTAAACCAATTGCTTTACCAAGTGATGGCGACATTGTACCAGAAGTTACAATTCCAATAACATCTCCGTTTGCGCCAACAATTTCATAATCGTGGCGAGGAATTCCTCTTTCCGTTAATTCAAAAGCTACTAATTTACGGGAAACACCTGCTTCTTTTTGTTTCTTTAAATTTTCAGAATTTGTAAATTCCTTATCAAATTTGGTAATCCAACCTAAACCAGCTTCTAAAGGCGAAGTAGTATCGTTAATATCATTACCATATAAGCAAAATCCCATTTCTAAACGCAAAGTATCTCTTGCAGCTAAACCAATTGGCTTAATGCCAAAATCAGCACCAGCTTTAAAAATATTATTCCAAATAGTTTCGGCATCTTCATTTTTAAAATAAATTTCAAAACCTCCAGAACCAGTATAACCGGTAGCAGAAACCGTAACATTATTTACACCTGCAAATTCTCCAATTTGAAAAGTATAATAAGGCATATTAATCAAATCAATAGAAGTCAATGATTGCATTGCTTCTGCTGCTTTTGGACCTTGTATTGCTAACAAAGAATAAGACTCCGATAAATCTTGCATTTCAACACCTAAGTCGTTATGTTTTGAAATCCAATTCCAATCTTTTTCAATATTTGACGCATTTACAACAATCATATAATGATTATCTTCAATTTTATAAATGATTAAATCATCCACAATTCCGCCTTCATTATTTGGTAAACAAGAATATTGTGCTTTTCCATCCACTAATTTTGAAGCATCGTTTGAAGTAACTTTTTGAATCAATGCTAGTGCGTTTTCTCCTTTTAAGAAAAATTCTCCCATGTGCGAAACATCAAAAACACCAACACCAGTTCTTACAATTTCGTGTTCTGCATTTACACCTTCGTATTGTACAGGCATATTATAACCTGCAAACGGAACCATTTTTGCGCCTAAACTTTCATGAATGTGCGATAAAGCTGTATTTTTCATTATATTATAGTATAAAATTTCAAGTTGCTAATTTATTGAAATTTTATTAATTTGAAGCCATTTCCTGCCATACATTATATCTTTTCTTGCTAAGTATAAATTAATACTCAAAAAAGTACAAGAAAAGGATGCCATTTCTGTCAGGGCTAGGCATCTCGTATTTCAAGAAATTAACCTTTAAAGTTCTAAATTCTTGAGTTTAGAATAATCCTTCTCCAAAATTTACGTAAAACTTTTTTAGCTTTCAACTTTAAAATTTTTAAGATATAGAAAAACACACTTACGGAAATAAATTCCTTGATGATCTAACTAAATAATTTGTTCAAAATTTTTTTATCTAAAAGAAAAGCTAAAAGTGTTGCTTTTTAACAATCGTTTGTAGAATTTTGAACTATAAAAAAATTACATGGAAACAATACACTATATAAGCTCTGAATTATTATCTATTGAAAAAATTAATGAAATAATTTCTCACGATTTAAAAATTGAATTATCTGAAGAGGCTAGAGTAAATATTGAAAAATGTCGTACTTATTTAGACGAAAAAATGAAGTCTAATGATTTACCCATTTACGGAATAAATACTGGATTTGGATCACTCTGTAATGTAAAAATCTCAAATGAAAATCTATCTAAATTACAAGAAAATTTAGTAAAATCGCATGCTTGCGGAACTGGTGATGAAGTTCCTAACGAGATTGTAAAGTTAATGTTGTTGTTGAAGATACAATCTTTAAGTTATGGACATTCAGGCGTTCAACTAGAAACAGTAGACCGTTTAGTTACTTTTTATAATAATGATATTTTACCTATTATTTATACACAAGGCTCATTGGGCGCTTCAGGAGATTTAGCTCCATTAGCCCATTTGTCGTTACCACTTTTAGGAGAAGGGGAAGTGTTTTATAATGGTTTTAGACAACCGTCTCATAAAGTATTAGAAAGTTTAGGTTTAAAAGCTTTGGTTTTAAAATCAAAAGAAGGTTTGGCTTTGTTAAATGGAACTCAATTTATGTCGGCTTATGGTGTTTACAGTTTAATTAAAGCTTGCAAATTATCTTATTTAGCCGATTTAATTGGGGCAATTTCATTAGAAGGGTTTGATGGAAGAAAAGAACCATATACTGATTTGATTCACTTAATTCGTCCGCATAAAGGCCAGGTTATTACAGCTGAAAAAATGCTAGAATTTCTAGACGGAAGTGAAATTATTGCACAAGAAAAAGAGCATGTTCAGGATCCATATTCTTTTAGATGTATTCCACAAGTTCATGGTGCAAGTAAAGACACTATCGATTATGTTAAAAAAGTATTTCGTACAGAGATAAATTCGGTAACCGATAATCCAAATATATTTGTTGGAGAAGATAAGATTATTTCTGGTGGAAATTTTCATGGACAACCATTGGCTTTAGCTTTAGATTTCTTAGGATTAGGCTTGGCTGAATTAGGAAGTATTTCAGAAAGAAGAACGTACCAATTAATATCAGGATTAAGAGGTTTACCGGCATTTTTAGTAAATGATCCAGGATTAAATTCAGGATTTATGATTCCGCAATATACTGCGGCAAGTATTGTAAGTCAAAACAAACAATTTGCAACTCCAGCAAGTATCGATAGTATTGTATCTAGTAACGGACAAGAAGATCACGTAAGTATGGGAGCAAATGCAGCTACAAAAACACTTAAAATTGTAGAGAATTTGGAGCGTATTTTAGCTATCGAATTATTAAATGCTTCGCAAGCACTTGAATTTAGAAGACCTTTAAAATCTAGTGAATTCATTGAAATGTTTATTAAATCATACAGAGAAGAGGTTTCTTTTGTAAAAGAAGATAGAATTTTACATTACGATATTGAAAAATCAATTCAATTTTTGAACAGTTTTCAAATAGACATAGAGGTTTTGTAGAATTTATTTAGACTCAATTACAATTTTCTAAAACAAAATCTAGGGACTTTGCATTTAAACTTTAAAATTATACTAAGTTTCTTTTTTCGTTTAATGTAGAATAATAGAATATTAATTTTCAAAATAAATATTATGAAATTTAACTCTTTAACTCTTTTTTTAATTTCTACTATCGTTTTCAGTTCTTGTAGTGATAACAATGATTCAAACAATTTTCCTATCACAAGTGCTAATATTACTGGATCTGTGCTGTTATATAATGAAGGTACTTTAGCAATAGAAAATTCTATAATGACCGTTACTTTAGAAGGAACAACACCTCTTATTTCGGCAAATACTGCAGCAAATGGTAACTTTACTCTAAATAATGTTCCATTTGGAACTTATACAGTTATTTATGAGAAAGAAGGTTTTGGAACTTTTAAAAAATTTAACTTGGTACAAAACAATACTGCAGTTTCCATACCAATAACCGATATACCTTCTTTAGGACAATCTTCATCTACTGAAATATCAAACCTATCTGTTAGCATAGTTGGAAATGATGCCGTTATTTCTGTTACAACAACTCCTGGAGGAAATTCTGTAAACAGAAGATATATTAGATATTTCTTGTCTAATTCTCCAAATGTTAGCGCTGCAAATTACAGGTATGCTTCAGAGGCGTTTACCTCTCAAATAAATCCTAAAGATTTAACAATTACTTCTAGCGTTTTAAGTAGTTCAGGTTTCTCAGCTGGAGATGTAATCTATGTGAAAGCATATGGAGATTCATATTATTCTAATAAATATAACGATACTAATTTAGGAAGAATAATATTTCCTAATTTAAATATTGTTTCTGCTGCCGCTGTATCTTTTACAATGCCTTAAGAAAAGTAATAAATTTCAAAAGAGGTTTTTATAACAAAACCTCTTTTGAAAAAATCAGCTAAATTAGTACTCAGAATAGAGTAGTGGTATTTAAAAAAAATACTTAAAAGTAAAATTACATTTTGTTTTTTGTATTTCTTTGTAAAGTAATAATTATTAAAATCAAAGCAATTGCTTCTGAAAGCATTCCAATAACTAACAAAATACTTGCACCTGGCCAATGCATAATTTTAAATAATGATCCTATGATTGTTAAAATCATTCCAAAGATGAAAAGAATTAATGAAGGTAAATATTTTTTTTTCATTTTTTAATTTTTTGGTTTTCCTAGTAAGTACCTTTTTTCTGGGTCAATTAAAATTCTTCCAGCCATAGCTTCTCTTCCTAATAACATTTGAAAACCCATTAGTTTTCTGTTAGTTAATGTTATTTGTATTGGATAAGAAGCACTACCTAAAACAAGTTTAGTTTCAATTACAAAACGTTCTTCTTTTGTTCCGTTAGAACTTTTTATAATTCTTTTTTCTATCAATTTAGCTTCGCAATTAACTATTAAATCCGGTCTAGACTTTAAAGGATACAATGAAAATTTTATCCAATTTTCATTTTCTCTTGGAAACTTTATTAGGTTATCTGCATGTAAAGCACTTGTTTTTGCACCAGAATCTACTTTTGCTTTAATTAAAACTATTCCTAAATCAGGTAAAGAACAATATTCTCTAGAGCCAATAATTATTTTTTCCAAATCAAATTATTTAATAAAGAAACCTACTTTTTAGTAGTAGGCTTCTCTGCTTTTTTAATAACTATTGTTAACTCATTTTTATCGTTATCTAAATCCATGAAAATTTCATCTCCTTCATGAATTTTTGAAGTGATTATTTCTTCTGCTAAAGCATCTTCAACATATTTTTGGATAGCTCTTTTTAATGGTCGAGCTCCAAATTGTCTATCGAAACCCTTTTCAGCGATATAATCTTTTGCTTGTTCAGATAATGCCAAAGTATAACCAAGATCTTTAATTCTTAAGTACAATTTTGCCATTTCAATATCAATAATTTTATCGATATCTTCTTTTTCTAAAGCGTTAAAAACGACAACATCGTCTATTCTATTTAAGAATTCTGGAGCAAACGCTTTTTTAAGCGCATTTTCTATAATAGCCTTAGAATTATCGTCTGCTTGTGCAACTTTTGAAGCAGTTCCAAAGCCAACACCTTGTCCAAAATCTTTTAATTGGCGTGCACCAACGTTTGAGGTCATGATGATAATAGTATTTCTAAAATCAATTTTGCGACCTAAACTATCTGTTAAATGTCCGTCATCTAAAACCTGAAGCATCATGTTAAAAACATCTGGATGTGCTTTTTCAATTTCATCTAAAAGCACAACACAATAAGGTTTTCTTCTTACTTTTTCGGTTAATTGACCACCTTCTTCATATCCTACGTATCCTGGAGGTGCTCCAACTAATCTTGAAATTGCAAATTTTTCCATGTATTCACTCATGTCTATTCGAACTAAAGTATCTTCAGAATCAAATAATTCTTTTGCAATAACTTTTGCTAACTGTGTTTTTCCAACACCTGTTTGGCCTAAAAATATAAACGAACCAATTGGTTTATTTGGGTCTTTTAAACCAGCTCGGTTTCTTTGAATTGCTTTTGCTACTTTGTCAACAGCTTCGTCTTGACCAATAACTTTACCTTTGATTAACTCTGGTAAATGTGCTAATTTATTACTTTCAGTTTGTGCAATTCTATTTACAGGAATACCTGTCATCATAGAAACAACATCTGCCACATTGTCTTCGGTGACACTAATTCTATTGTTTTTAGCGTCTACTTCCCAGTTTTCTTGTGCAATTGCTAATTCTTTTTCGATTTTCTTTTCATCATCTCTTAGTTTCGCTGCTTCTTCAAATTTTTGCTTCTTAACAACTGAGGATTTTAACTCTCTAACTTCTTCTAGTTGTCTTTCAAGTTCTAAAATTTGTTTTGGTACATCAATATTTATAATGTGTACGCGAGATCCTGCTTCATCTAGAGCGTCAATAGCTTTATCTGGTAAAAAACGATCTGTCATGTATCTACTAGTTAGCTTAACACAAGCTTCGATTGCTTCTGGTGTATAAGTAACGGTATGGTGTTCTTCGTATTTTCCTTTAATATTATTTAATATTGTAATTGTTTCTTCGATAGAAGTAGGTTCAATAATTACTTTTTGGAAACGTCTTTCTAAAGCACCATCTTTTTCGATATATTGTCTATATTCATCTAGTGTTGTTGCACCTACACATTGTATTTCGCCTCTTGCTAAAGCAGGTTTAAACATATTGGAAGCGTCTAATGAACCAGTTGCACCACCAGCGCCAACAATAGTATGAATTTCATCAATAAAAAGGATAATGTCATCGTTTTTTTCTAATTCGTTCATTACTGCTTTCATGCGTTCTTCAAACTGGCCACGGTATTTTGTACCAGCAACCAAGCTAGCCATATCTAGAGTTACAACACGTTTATTAAATAAAACACGAGATACTTTTTTCTGAATAATTCTAAGCGCTAAACCTTCTGCAATTGCAGATTTACCCACACCTGGTTCCCCAATTAATAAAGGATTGTTCTTTTTTCTTCTGCTTAAAATTTGGGAAACACGTTCTATTTCTTTTTCACGGCCTACAACAGGGTCTAACTTTCCTTGTTCTGCCATTTCTGTTAAATCTCTACCAAAGTTATCTAAAACAGGTGTTTTTGATTTTTTTGTGCTCTTATTTCCAGCGGTTGGATTATTAAAGGGATTATCCTTTAAGCTATCATCTTGTCCTGCATCGTCATTAAACTCTGCTTTTGGTAAGTTTTCAATATAATCATTTTCGTTTGTCATCATTGCTGAATATTCTTCTTTTACGGTGTCGTAATCAATTTTTAATTTATTTAAAAGCTTTGTCGTAGGGTCATTTTCATTACGTAAAATACATAATAATAAATGTGCAGTACTAATTAAACTACTATTATAAAGCTTCGCCTCTAAGAAAGTAGTTTTTAAAGCTCTTTCTGCTTGCCTTGTTAAATGCAGGTTTTTCTTATCATTATTTAAAAGCTCATTGTTATTCGCTGGACTTAGAATTTCTACTTTTTTTCTTAAATGTGAAAAATCAACAGTCATGTTGTTTAAAACAGCCATAGCCTTCCCTTGGCCTTCCCTGAGTAAACCTAACATAAGATGTTCAGTTCCTATAAAATCGTGTCCAAGTCTCAGTGCTTCTTCTTTACTAAAGGTTATTACATCTTTAACTCTTGGTGAAAAATTATCGTCCATAATAGTGGTTATATATTAGTATAAATATAGTGAGAAATAAATAGTTTATTGCAAAAAACGAACCAATTTATTATTTAATGCTAATTGACAAAAAAAAATTGATAAATAAAAGTTTGAAAATTAAAATTTAGATATTTTTTTAAAGAAAAAATTGTTAATAAATCCTTTAAAATTCTCCATAAAATTAAGACTAAAAATCATAAAAAGCCGTATATTGGCACGTTTAAGAATAAATTATAATTTTAATATATATAAATATGTCTGACGGAGAAAAGTTAATCCCAATTAACATTGAAGACGAAATGAAATCTGCTTACATTGATTATTCAATGTCAGTTATTGTATCAAGAGCACTTCCAGATGTGAGAGATGGCTTAAAGCCTGTTCACCGTAGAGTTTTATTTGGAATGTATGAATTAGGTGTTTTATCAAATAGAGCACATAAAAAATCTGCGAGAATTGTTGGAGAAGTATTAGGTAAATATCATCCCCACGGAGATACTTCTGTATATGATGCAATGGTTCGTATGGCCCAAGATTGGAGTTTGCGTTATCTTTTAGTAGATGGTCAAGGTAACTTTGGTTCTGTAGATGGAGATAGTCCTGCAGCAATGCGTTATACTGAAGCTAGAATGCAAAAAATTTCGGAAGAAATTCTTGCAGATATTGACAAAGAAACGGTTGATTTTCAATTAAATTTTGATGATACGCTTGAAGAACCTAAGGTAATGCCTACAAGAGTTCCTAATTTACTTATTAATGGGGCATCTGGTATTGCAGTAGGAATGGCTACAAATATGCCTCCCCATAATTTAACAGAGGTTATTGATGGTACTTTAGCTTATATTGACAATAATGATATTGAAATTGATGAGTTAATACAATATATTAAAGCGCCAGATTTTCCTACTGGTGGAACTATTTATGGATATGAAGGTGTAAGGGAAGCTTTTAAAACAGGAAGAGGACGTATTGTTATGCGTGCAAAAGCTCGTTTTGATGAAAGTAATAATAGAGAAGCCATTATTGTAACCGAAATTCCTTATCAAGTTAATAAAGCCGACATGATTAAGAAAACGGCCGATTTAATTAATGATAAAAAAATTGAAGGTATTTCTACTATTAGGGATGAATCAGATAGAAACGGAATGCGAATCGTTTATGAACTTAAAAGAGATGCAGTCCCAAATATTGTATTAAACACACTTTATAAATATACTCAATTACAATCTTCTTTTAGTGTAAATAACATTGCATTAGTAAAAGGTCGTCCACAAATGCTGAATCTTAAAGATATGATTCATTATTTTGTAGAACATAGACATGAAGTAGTTGTTAGAAGAACACAATATGAATTAAGAAAAGCAGAAGAACGCGCACATATATTAGAAGGTTTAATAATTGCTTCTGATAATATAGATGAAGTTATTGCATTAATTCGTTCTTCTAAAGACGGAGAAGAGGCTAGAGGTAAATTAATTGAAAGGTTTAAATTATCTGAAATTCAAGCACGTGCAATTGTTGAAATGCGTTTAAGACAATTAACAGGTCTTGAACAAGATAAATTGCGTGGTGAGTATGATGAAATAATGAAATTAATTTCAGGTTTAAAAGAGTTATTGGCAAGCAAAGAATTGCGAATGGATCTTATTAAAACAGAGTTAGCTGAAATTAGAGATAAATATGGAGATGAACGTCGTTCTGTAATTGAATATGCAGGTGGCGATGTAAGTATTGAAGATTTAATTGCCGATGAACAAGTTGTAATTACAATCTCTCATGCTGGGTACATTAAACGCACCTCTTTATCAGAATATAAAACACAAAATAGAGGTGGAGTGGGGCAAAAAAGTGCTGCAACAAGAGATGAAGATTTCTTAGAGCATTTATTTATAGCTACAAATCACCAATATTTAATGTATTTTACCCAAAAAGGAAAATGTTTCTGGATGCGTGTTTATGAAATTCCTGAAGGAACAAAAGCAAGTAAAGGTAGAGCAATTCAAAATCTTATAAACATTGAAAATGATGATAAAGTAAAAGCTTATATCTGTACACAAGATTTAAAAGATGAGGAATATATTAATAGTCATTATGTAATTATGGCTACTAAAAAAGGACAAGTTAAGAAAACATCTTTAGAACAATATTCTCGTCCGCGTTTAAACGGTATTAATGCAATTACCATTAAAGAAGATGATGAATTATTAGAAGCTAAATTAACTACTGGAAATAGTCATGTTTTATTAGCAGTAAAATCTGGAAAATTAGTAAGATTTGAAGAAAGTAAAACAAGACCAATGGGTAGAACTGCATCTGGAGTTAGAGGAATTACTTTAGCAAATGATAAAGATGAAGTTATAGGAATGGTTTCTATAGACGCAAAAGACATCAATGAATCGCAACTTTTAGTAGTTACGGAAAATGGATATGGTAAGCGTACTAAAATTGAAGAAGAAGGAGAACCAGTTTATAGAGTTACAAATAGAGGTGGAAAAGGAGTTAAAACACTTAATCTAACTGAAAAAACAGGTGCTTTAATTTCTATCAATGGTGTTACAGATGAAGATGATTTAATGATTATCAACAAATCTGGATTAACAATTAGAATGAAAGTTTCTGATTTAAGAGTAATGGGTAGAGCTACACAAGGAGTTCGTTTAATTAATATTAAAGGAAAAGACTCGATTGCTGCAGTTACTAAAGTTTTACGTGAAGAAGAAGTGGAAGTAATTGAAGGAGAAGATGGTGCTGTAGAAAATGACACAGATATTGATTCTTCAGAAAACACTGAAACACAAGAATAAATTTAGAAGCCCATTTATTTGGGCTTTTTTAACAAATTTTAATATATTAAAAATGAAAAAAATAGTATTATCTGCATTGTTGTTGTTTTCAATTACAACATTTGCTCAAAAAGACGAATTAAAAACGTTGAAGAAGCTATATGCTAAAGAAACTCATTCTTCTAGCGATATTGAAAAATATAAAGTAGCTCTAAGTAGTGTTCAAAGTACCGCTACTGAAGAGTCAGATGTTGTCTATACAAAATTTTATGAAGTAATGTTACCCTTACTAGAATTGAATTCTTTAGGAGCAAAAGCTACGCCTGCAGATCAAATGCGTATTTTCAATCCAGCAGCATTAGATAATTTTTCTATAAGTATTCAAAATACATTGGAATTTGAAAAGAAAGCAGGAGAACAAGTTTATACAAAAGATATTAATGAAACCTTATCTTGGTTTAAACCTATGTTAAGTCAAACGGCATTTCAATTAAATTCTGCTTCAAAATTTAAAGAATCGTCATCTCTTTTTTATTCTTTATACAAAATGGATAAAAAAGAAGGTTCAAATCTTGAAAATGCAGCTATATTAGCTGCTCAAGCAGAAGATTATTTAACCGCCGAAAAGTTATATGAAGAGCTTTCTACTAGTAATTATTTAAATAATGGCGTAGTCTATTATGCTATAAACAAATTAACGGATAAAGAAGAATCAATGACAAATAGGGAAACAAGAAATAAATTAATATCTCTAGGTTCTCATGAAAAAGCAAGAGACGAAAAAATATCTTTAAAAAAACCACAAGTTTTCAGAACACTTGCTCTAATTTATATTCAAAATAAATCAAATGACAAAGTAAAAGTTGCCTACGATAAAGCTTTAGAATTAGATTCAGATAACAATGAACTTAAAATTGAAGTTGCTCAATACTACTTTAATTTAGGATATGAGGAAATAAAAGAAGATCAAAAAATAGTTGATGAAATTAATAAAAACTTAAATAATAAGACTAAATTTGACGAATTAATGGGAAAAAGAAAAATTCTTTTTAAAAGCACATTACCTTTTTTCGAAAAAGCACATAGTTTAAATTCTACGGATGCTAACACCAAACAAATTCTTAAAATGAGCTATGAAATTTTAGACATGAAAGAAAAGTTAGCAACTATCAAGTAAGTTTAATCATACAAAAAAAATCTCGCTTTTAGCGAGATTTTTTTATATAATTTTTTTAATAACTCTGAGTTTATGGGTATGTCTTCCATTATCGACATTGTAAATTCCTAAATGATCTAATCTGTCAATTCTAACTTTACCAGAAGCGTGAATTATATAATTATCTTCCATCATTAATCCAACATGAGTAATAATACCTTCCTCATTATCAAAAAATGCTAAATCTCCTGGTTCACTTTCTTCAATAAAACTTAAAGCTTCTCCTTGTGTTGCTTGTTGTGATGCATCTCTTAGCAACTTATAGCCATTTAGTTTGTAAACCATTTGTGTAAAACCAGAACAATCAATTCCAAAAGGAGTTTTTCCACCCCACAAATAAGGAGCATTTAAGTACATAAAAGCACTTTTAATAATGTTATTTTTCTCTTTAGTACCACAAGTTTTAACGCCATCAAAAATATAATTAGCAGAATTTATACTTTTATTTTCTAAAAAAGATAAACTTCCACCAAGTGGAATAGGTAGTAATATATTATTTGAATCTGAAATATATTCAATTAAATCGCAACTCAAAACAATAGGAGATTGTTCTAAATACATAAATTGCGATGCATCAATTTCTACATATTGCTTATTGTCTATCCATCCTATATAATTATCAAATGCAGCTTCTATTTTAGTCCATTTTGGATTTTTTTCTAAAATAGTGAAATGCTCCCCAAATAAAATTTGTGAAACTTGTTCGCTTCTATCTGAAGGTTCAAATCTTAGGGGAACAATAGAAAGATTACAAATTCCAAACATTAAATTAGGGTTATAAGGTTATGGGTTATGAGGTTATAAGTTAAAAGGAAAAGTAATTATAAACACTATTCTTTTTAACCTTTTAACCTCTTAAACTTTTTTAACCCTTTAATTTATTAAGCTTTTTCAATAATAATTGCTGAAGCACCACCACCACCATTACAGATTGCTGCAGCTCCAAACTTCGCATTATTTTGTTCTAAAACATTTATTAATGTTACAATTATTCTTGCTCCTGAGCATCCAAGAGGATGTCCTAAAGAAACTGCGCCACCGTTTACATTTATTTTATCGTTATCGATACCCAGTATTTTAGCATTTGCTAAACCAACTACAGCAAAAGCCTCGTTAAGTTCAAAATACTCAATATCTGAGGTTTTTAATCCTGCCTTTTCTAAAGCAATTGGTAATGCCTTAGCTGGGGAAGTTGTAAACCATTTTGGTTCTTGAGCAGCATCTGCATATGATTTTATGTAAGCTAGTGGTTTTAAGCCTAATTCTTTAGCCTTATCTTCACTCATTAATACCAATGCTGCAGCACCATCATTAATTGTGGAAGCATTTGCAGCAGTAACTGTTCCATCTTTTGTAAATACAGCACTAAGAGCTGGTATTTTATCTAACTTAACATTTGTATATTCTTCGTCTTTATATACAATAATTGCATCTCCACGTCTTTGAGGCACTTCTACAGGGACAATTTCATTATCAAACTTTCCAGCTTCCCAAGCATTTGCTGAGCGATTATAAGATTGAATAGCAAAATTATCTTGGTCTTCTCTACTAAAATTATATTCAGATGCACATAAATCTGCACAAACACCCATTGCTTGATTGTCGTAAGCATCTACCAATCCATCTTTTTGCATTCCATCAACTAGAGAAGTAGGTCCAAATTTCACACCATTTCTCATGTGGACATAATGAGGAATTAAGCTCATATTTTCCATTCCACCTGCGACAACAATCTCTGCATCACCACACATAATTGCTTGCGCACCTTGCATTACAGCTTTCATTCCACTAGCACAAACTTTATTAATAGTAGTTGCAGGAACATTATTAGATAATCCAGCATAAATAGCAGCTTGTCTTGCGGGTGCTTGTCCGTTTCCAGCTTGAACAACATTACCCATTATAACTTCATCAACTTTATTAGGATCTAAATTTATTTTACTCAATGCTCCTTTTATAGCTGCTGCACCTAATTTTGTAGCAGGTACAGTAGATAAAGCTCCCATGAAACTACCTATTGGAGTTCTTACAGCAGATACTATTACAACTTTTTTACTCATTTTTTGTGAAATTTTAAATGTACTGCGAAATTACTATTTTTATTTTTAATCTTAATAGTTTTTTAATAAGATTATGGTTTTGTATGTTTTAAAGATTGTATTTTTTTATTGATTATAAAAATAATGCTTTTCTATCTATTTGAATTATAGATAATTCCGTTTTTTTTATTAATAAAAACAAAATAATATCTAAAAAAGGTTGTGATTTAATAAGTGATATCGTATATTTGCAACCGCTTAAAAGATAAGTTCTTTGTATAAAGATTGGAGAGTTGCCTGAGTGGCCGAAAGGACATGTTTGCTAAACATGCGTATGGGTAACTGTACCAAGGGTTCGAATCCCTTACTCTCCGCTTATTTTTTGCTACGGGGTGTAGCGTAGCCCGGTCATCGCGCCTGCTTTGGGAGCAGGAGGTCGCAGGTTCGAATCCTGCCACCCCGACATTATAGTTAATTGAAAATAAATGGTTGCGTAGCTCAGCTGGATAGAGCAACTCACTTCTAATGAGTAGGTCCCAGGTTCGAACCCTGGCGCGATCACAAAAAGCCTTGCAATTTGCAAGGCTTTTTTATTTAATTACTTTATTTGTAAAAAAAAACTCGCAATTTGCGAGTTCTTCATTTATTTAAAAAAAACAATTAGAATTTTAAATTGATTGTTAAATCAAAATTATCGTAAATTACTTTATCTCCTAAATTTTCGAAAAAGTTACCAGACTTATATTTTATATCGTATTTAGTTCTATCAATTATCAATTTTGTTGCAGCACCTGCATCTGAGACATTAATATCAAAAGTAACTGGATTAGTTATCTTTTTAATCATTAACTCTGCAGTAACCGTGTAAGTTCCATTTCCTTTATCTGCAATTGTTTTGAATACTAAAGTTGCTGTTGGATTTTTTGCGGTAGAAAAGAAATCATCTGATTTTAAATGACCATCTAAATTTTCTTTCATATCACCATCTAAATCAGTAGTGTTAATAGAAGTCATATCCATAACAAATTTACCGCCTGTTAATTTACCATCTTTAAGAATTAGGGCCCCTTCTTTTAAAGAAATTGTACCTTCATGCTGACCTGTTACTTTTTTAGCTAACCAAGTAATATTACTTTTTTCTACATTAATTTTTTTTGTCTGTGCGTTTGTTGCGAACGAAATTAATGCTATAATAGCAACTGCAAATGTTTTTAAATTCTTCATTGTTGTTTTTTTTTGTGATTTATTTAATTGTTGTGAATAATTCGTTGGTAGATTTGCGCACTTTAGCATAATGTTGTGTTGCATCTTCTTCATGTCTGTAACCTATTGCAGCTACTAACGATGCATTAAGTCCTTGTTCGCTTAAACCTAATATATCATTATATTTATCAGATTCAAAACCTTCCATTGGTGTAACATCAATTTTTAATTCTGCGGCAGCATTAATCAAATTTCCTAAAGCCAAATAAGTTTGTTTAGATGTCCATATAGATTTCATTTCAACATCTAAAGTTATTATTTTTGATTTCATAAAATTAGCATAACCTGACAAATTTTCTTCCTCCATGCCTCTAGTAATTGCCATATTTGTAATTAAACTTTCAATATGCTTATCTTGAAGGTCTACTTCATTAGCAAAAACTAATAGGTGTGATGCTTCTGTAATTTGTGTCTGACCCCATGAAAGTGGTTGTAATTGAGCCCTTATTTCTTTATTTTCAATTATATAAATTTTATATGGTTGTAATCCATAAGAAGAAGTACTGAGTCTAATTGCTTCTTTTAATGTTTCTAAATCTTCATTTGATATTTTTTTTGTAGGATCAAACTTTTTTGTAGCATAACGCCAGTTCTGATTTTCAATAAATTTATTCATATATTTAATTTCTAATTTTTTCTAATAAATCATTTAGTGTTTCTAGTTCTTTTTTTGTTAAGTTTCTTATAAATACAGTATCATTTTCATCAATTTCAGGATCTAATTTTGTTAATATATTAAGCCCTTTGTCTGTAATTTTGATTTCAATTTTTCTTCTGTTTTCAGGACAGGTTTTTCTTAAAACCATACCTTTCAATAATAATTTATCAATTAATCTAGTTGTATTACTATTTTTTGTAACCATTCTTTCTTGAATATCTTGCATATTCAACGGATTTCCTTTTTGTCCTCTTAATATCCTTAAAACATTATATTGTTCGCTAGATATATCATAAGGCTTTAAAATAGTATTGAATTTATCCTCTATAAAATTATGAGTAAACTTTAAATTTAAAGTTACTTTTTTTACAACACTTAACTGAATGGTACTTTTTATTACATTTTCTATCTTCATTGTCAATACAATTTTTGTATATACAAATGTAATAATTTTTATAATTATACATACAAATATTATTTAAAGTTTTGTTAAAATTTTATAATTCTGTTATTGGTTTGTACTTTTGATAAAAAAAATGAATTTAGAGCAAAAAGAGTGGTGGATGCAGTTTTCAAATAATGAAAATGCAATTATATTAGATGTTAGAACTGAAGATGAAGTAAATAGAGGAAAAATACCAGGAGCTATTAATATTGATATTTACAAAGGACAAGGATTTATTTATTCTGTTGATGCGTTAGATAAATCGAAAGAATATTTTTTGTATTGTGCAGCTGGTATAAGAAGTTTTAACGCTTGCCGTATTATGGAAGAACTAGGTTTTGAGCATACTTTTAATTTATTAGGTGGCTTTTCTAACTGGGATGGCGAAGTAGAATAAGTTTTTTCTGAAATGATAACGTACTTTTAAAATAAGAAAATGATAACTAAAAACACTTTTGAATTTTTATCAAAAATTGAAGAAAATAATAATAGAGAGTGGTTCAATGAAAATAAAGCTGCATTTTTGGAAATCAATAATAGGGCTAAAGATTATTTTAAGGAAATTTATACCGCGTTTCAAGAAAAAGATAGCTTAGAAAAAATTCAATATTATCGTATTTATAAAGATGTCCGATTTTCAAAAGATAAAGCACCTTATAACAAACATTTAAGTGTTTCTTTTGCAAGAACTAAACCTTTCCTTCGTGGTGGATATTATCTTAGAATTGAAAATGATGCTAGTTTTGTGGGAGGAGGTTTTTGGGAACCTAACAAGGACGACTTATTGCGAATTCGTAAGGAAATAGAATTAGATGCTTCAGAATTTAGAGAAATTATAAACCAAGCCAATTTTAAAAAATATTTTGGCAAATTACAAGGTGATGAACTAAAAACTGCACCGAGAGATTTTGATAAAAATCATACGAATATTGATTTAATTAGAAAAAAACAGTTTTTAGTAGGTAGAAATTTCTCTAATAAAGAAGTTCTTTTACCTAATTTTAAAGAAGAAATCTTAGCAACACTAGAAGCAATGCGACCTTTTTTTGATTATATGAGTTCTGTATTAACCACAAATTTAAATGGAGAAAGTACTATACAAAAACAAATTAAATAGACTTATATTATTGAATTTCAAATAATTGAATCTGACTTCTAATTCTTTCTATGAGCATTTTCATGATTCGTTTATTTAAATTGGAAGAATTTTGAATATATTCTTTATATTCTTTAAGGGTAAACATTCCAATTACTATTCCTTTTAGTGTATTTCTAAATTTAATGTCTTTTTGAATTGCATTTTCCACATAATGCATTTTCTTTTCGATAGAAAGTAAAAAGAAAGCACCCTTTTGTTTTGTTGCATAATTCCTAAATACTTCTAGAAACAAATCATTTTGGAGCTTTAAAATAGGTCGTAATGTTTCATTTTGGAATTTTTCTTCCGGACTAGAATTTTTTGTAATTGTACCAATAGATTTTTCTCTAATTTCTAAAATAACCTCTTCTTTAGTTCTCATAAATACATTTTTTAATTATCTAAAATTAGAAAAAATAAAGACTAATTCTTTTACTTCAAATTATTATTATCAAAATATTAATTAATTTTAGTCAACTGTAGAATTTGCTAACTCGAAAATTTCTAAATTAAAATATTTTGCGGAAGCTATAATGTGATCAAAAAGATCTGCCATAATATACTCATAATTTTCCCAAACTTTATCATTTGAAAAACAGTACACTTCTAAAGGAATACCTTTTTCGGTAGGTTGTAAATGTCTTACCATGAGCAACATATCTTTATTTATTCCTGTATGATATTGTACATATTCTGTAATATATTTTCTAAACAAACCTAAATTAGTTAAGTTTCTTCCGTTTAGAACATTGGATTTATCAAATTCATTTATTTGGTTATAGTTATCAATATCTAACTTTCTATGTTCGATGTAAGAAGTTAAAAACTGAATACTTTTAAAAAATTCTAATTCACTATCTTCAATAAAACGAACCGAACTAGCTTTTAATAAAATATGTCTTTTGATTCTTCTACCGTCAGAAATTCGCATTCCTTGCCAGTTTTTAAATGAATCTGAAATTAGACTATAAGTAGGTATTGTAGTAGTTGTATTATCAAAATTTCTAACTTTAACTGTTGCTAAATTAATTTCTATAACATCTCCATCTGCACCAAACTTCTCCATGGTTATCCAGTCTCCAATTCGAACCATATCATTTACAGAAACAGAAATACTTGCTACAAAACCAAGAATAGTATCTCTGAAAATTAAAATTATAATTGCTGATATAGAACCAAAAGTTGCTAAAAATGTAGTTTTGTCAATTTCAAAAATTATAGTAATAAAAGATACAATACCAAGTGTCCATAGAAATATCATAATTACTTGTATGTAACTATCAATTGGTTTATCGCTATATTTTGGTTTGTGTTTTAAATAGTCTCTTAGTGCGTTGAAAACACTTCTTACAATCCAAAGAAATAATAAAATTATATAGGTTTTTATTCCTTTTTCAAAAATATCTTCCCAAAAAGCAAATTGTTTTAAAATTACAGGAACTGTTACATAAATAAATAATAAAGGAATTAAATGTGCTAAAAATTTAGCTGTTTTATTCTTCACTAAAAAGTCGTCAAAAGAGGACTTTGTTCTAGAAGCAAGAACTGCAAGAATTGCAATTAATATTTTTTTAAAAATAATATCTAAAAGATATGCAATAGAAATTAAAAGAATAATATTTATGAAAAAACTGGTATAGGTAGCACTGTTATCGGTAAAATTTAATTCTTTTAAAAGAGTATAGGTCCAATCAAAAATTTTCATTTATTTAATGTATTTTTTTTCAATATAAAAAGTTCCAAAAGGGATTAATGATGCAAAACAAACAAACAAAAATGATTTAGCACTCCAGTTTTGTTGTTTTCTTATCAATATAGCTAAGATTAAGTAGCCAATAAACAAAACGCCATGTGTCATTCCTAAAGGACCTAATATTGTTTTGTATGTATCTAAATTAATATTTTTAGTAATAAACATATTAGCTAATAATAAAAGATAGGATATTCCTTCTAAAATAGCAGTGATTTTAAATAATTTTGTCATGATAAAGCAGAATAAATTGCATAGCCGTAAATTATAAAACGAAATACACGAAGTGATGCAAATAAGAAAAAATATTTTTTAGAAAAATTAATCATTCCTGCAGCCAAACATGCCATAGCAAATGGTAAAGGTAAAAGAGCTCCAACAGCGATTAAAAATCCACCCCATTTTTGCATATTTTTAATATGTTTAATCATTTTTCCTTGAAAATATTCGTTTATTAAAGGAACCAATAATAAACTTTTACCTGTAAAATAAGCAACTACGCCACCTAAATAGGATAAAAGTGCTAAAAACGACAAGTAGAGCAGTGGTGATTGTGAATTTTTGGTCCATGCAATGAAAATATCAGGTGGAATTAAACCAAGAAAACTTTCAGAAGCAAAGAAAATTGAAAATATAGTAAAATCACTAAAATTAGTTGTAATATAAAGCATCATATCATTGATACTAATTACTTTATAATTTATATATAATAAAATTCCAATTACAATAATTAACGGAATCAAAGCTTTTTTAGTATTACTAAAAATAAATCTGTAAAAGCCAGTATATTTATAATACTGGTGCAAAAGCTTCAATCTAGATTTTTTTTGTTTTTCCATTTGGGACAAATATTCTATACAAAAGTAATAAGTATAATAATTTAAATGCGTTAAAATATATATAAAAAAATCGGTAATAATTACCGATTTTTATTATGTAAAATAGATTTTTCTAATTAAAACGCAATAAATGCATTGTTATATTCTTTTAAATCTAGTAGGTTGTTCTTTTTAGTTAAATCAGTTAATAAAGATAAAAAGTACTCAAAACTTTCCAAATCATTTTCCTTTGAAACTACAGAAGTAATTTTTGTTCCTTCCTCTAAAGGTTCATCATCTGGAATACCAATTAAAAAGGAATTATTTTTCTCTAGATGTTCGTAAGCTAAACGCAATGCTTTTGTAACTACTGGATTTTGTTCTTCTAATGAGTATTCTCTAATTTTTTTAAAATTTTCAACTATTGAAGTAACTTCAAAATTATTTTTAATTAGATCTTTCTGGATTTTTTCCAATAATTTTTGCGCATATTTGTTTTCCATGGTAGGTTTGTTTTAAGGATTACAAAATTAGAGTTAATTAGTTTTTTACACAACCTTTTTTAAACCTATTTTTATATTAATTATTTTGAACTATAATATATATTATGTAAAATAGAATATATTATTTATTTAAATAAAGAAATTGTAGTTTTGTCAAAATTATAAATGTTATATGAATAACGCTCTTGCTGAAAGAATTGTTGCTTTTTTAAGTAGGTTTCATCCTTTTATAAGTATTTCTTATCCAGATTTATTAAATTTATCTTTAAATTCTTCTGTTTTATATTTAGATAAAAATGAAACTTTATTTAAATTAGATCAAGAAGTTGCTACTAATTTTTATGTAATTTATTCCGGAATTATTGGTTTGTCTTTAACATCTGATGTAGATGAAATTTTAATTGATAAATGTTATGAAGGTTCAGTTATTGGAATAAGACCTTTTTTTGCCAAAGAAAATTATTTATTAAATGCTAAAGCTAGAGAAGATGTTGTTTTATATGCAATACCCTTGGAACTTTTTAATTCTATAACTTTAAATAATAAAGATGTTCTAAATTATTTGTTACGCTCTTTTGCTTCTAATACAAGAAATCCGTTAGATAAGGTAAATAAAGGAAAATTGGTGTCTGAAAATATAATTAATAACAATCAGTCCACTGAAATTGAACATTTTAAACCTATAAAATATGCACAAAATCCTATTACAGCTTCTCCGAGTGATATTGTTAAGTATGTAGCGCAAACTATGTCGAGCAGTAAAATTAGCTGCATTATTATTCAAGAAAACAAGTTGCCAGTAGGTATTGTTACAGATAAAGATTTGCGTTCTAAAGTAGCCTCTGGATTATTTTCTATTGATGCTTCCGTAGAAAAAATAATGTCCACACCTGTTATAACTGTAGCTGAAAATTTGTCTATTGCAGAAGCACAAATTATCATGTTAAAAAATAATGTAGCGCATTTATGTGTTACAAAAGACGGCACTATATATTCTGAAATATTTGGAATAATTTCAGAACATGATTTAGTTGTTGCGCAATCAAGTAATGCAGGAATATTACTTAAAGAAATTAAAAGAGCTACAAATCTTTTAGAGTTAAAAATAATTAGGATTAAAATACTTGAAATTATACAAAATTCTATTGATAAAAATATTTCAATAAGCCATATTTGTTCTATTGTTTCTGAATTAAATAATGCTATTTCATACAGAGTTTTAGAGTTTGCTATTTCTAAAATGACAACTCCTCCTCCATCTAAATTTGCGTGGATAAACATAGGAAGTCAAGGTAGAAAAGAGCAATTATTATTAACAGATCAAAACAATGCACTTGTTTTTGATGATGTAACCATTGAAAATTATAAGCTTGTACAGGAGTATTTTTTAAATTTAGCAAGTTTTATAACTTTATTACTCAATGAAATTGGGTATAATTTATGTGAAGACGATATGATGGCCAAAAACCCTTCTTGGTGTAAATCTGTGTCAGAATGGAATACACAATTTACGGAATGGATTAGTTTTCCCGCTGATAAAGGAGCAATAATGAATCCTATTTTCTTGGATTATAATTTTATTTATGGGGATCCTAATTTGGTTGCTAAAATAACCGAATATATATTTAAAAACGCAAATAATAATCAAATTTTCTATGCTTTTTTAGGTGCAAATATTCTTAAAAGTCCACAATCATTAGGGTTTTTTAAACAATTTTTAATTGAGGAAGATGGAGAAAATAAAAATTTATTTGACATAAAAAATAGAGCTCTTAATCCTTTAATAGATACTGCCAGATTGTTGATTTTAAGTTATGGTATAAGAAACATAAACAATACCCATTCTCGATTTTTGAAACTAGCAGAAATTGATCCAAAAAATTCTGGTACATATGAGGCTTGTGCAGATTCTTTTCTAATTTTAACTAAATTTAGAACTGAAAATGGTTTGACTAATAATAATAACGGTCAATTTTTAAATTTAAATGAACTCTCAAAACTTGAAAAATTAAAATTGAAAAATTCATTTGAAACAATTGACGAGATTCAAGATTTATTAAAAAATAAATTTCAATTAACTTATTTTTCTTAATTTATGAATTGGAATTGGGTAAAAAAGTTCAAAGAAGATAATCCAGAGTTTTGGAATGAATATGTTACTTCTTTTGATTTTAGTTCAAAAGAAAGAAAAATAATAGTGGTAATAGATTTTAAATATATAAAAGACATTTTAAATAACCCGGAAAGTTTATCTATTGGTTGTCTTGAAATAGAAAATAATTTTTTAGTTGTAAAAACGTTTATAGAACTTATTTTTCAAAAGGATATTTATTCAATTCCAAATAACGAATTAGAATCTAATGAAATCCCCATTTTTTTAAATTTTATAAAAAATGCTACTCTTATAGGTTTAAATATGAATTTAACTCTTGAAATTATTAATAATATTCTAGATAAATCTAATTTAGGAAGCTTAAAAAATCAATATATTGATATTGGTTTAATGCACCACAAACTTATTGAAAATACTTCAGAGGATTTATTATCATTAAATGAACTTTGTGAAATTTATAAGATACAAAACAACGAAAAGCGCACTATATCTGGTGATGCCTTTATGACGGCACTTCTTTTTTTGAAATTAAAGAAGAAGTTAGAGATTTAAATATTTTAAAAAAAGCCAATAATTTCTTTAATTCTTCCGTGATGACTAACAGAAATAGGCCTTTTTGAATGTGATTCAATAGGCAAACCGTATTCGTTTTTACTATAATTTGAAATATTCAAATATTCAATTCTATTAAAATCTAATTTATTTAAAACTACAATTGTTTTTATAAATTGGTTATCAATACTAGTTTTTCCGTGGAATATAGTTTCAAATAACTCAATAATGGATTCGTTTTGGTTGTTTATTGCAAGAATTTTAATTTTTATAGGATAAAAACCTTCGTTATAATTAATTCTTTGATATGCTTTATAAACACTTTCTTTAATACTCCAAAGCATCCAAACCATTTCTTCTTGATTTGTTGCTTTAGAAATTAAATTTTGTTCTAATGTTGTAAATAGTTTGTCTAAAAAGCCTTTGCGTTTCCAATTGCTTTCTTTTTTTGCTAAAACTAAATCTACAACATCATTTCCTATCATTTTTCGTTTAACTTAGCTTGAATTATAGCAATTGTGTTTTCTAAATCTAACATTTTTTCCATAGATTCATTGTCTATTATAATATCAAATGCTTCTTCTACATCTAAAACAATATCTACTAAATTAGCAGAATTAATATTCAAATCTGTTATAAAATGGGTTTTTTCGTTTATGGAATTAAAAGCATCTTCCTCTTTAACAAATGGTTTAACAATTGGTTTTAACTTTTCTATTATTTCTTGTTTGTTCATTTTTGTTTTTTGTTTAATTCTCTAATTTTAATATTTCTTAAAAATAACACAACCATTAACGTCTCCAAAACCAAAACTAGCTTTTGCTACAATATTTAGTTGTTTATATATTGCTTTTTGCGGAATTCTTTCTTCTGAAATTATATCTTTTATTGCTTCGTTTAAATCTTCACAATTTATATTTGGAAAAATAAAATCATTATAAATTTGAAGCACAGTTGCCACAGATTCAACACTTCCAGCACCAGATAAACAATGTCCAACCATTGATTTAAGTGAATTTATATATGGAAAATCAGTTCCTTTTCGATTTAAAGCTGTACTCCAATTTTGAATTTCCAAAGCATCTTTTGATGTTGCCGTTAAATGTCCGTTTATTGCATCAATTTCGTTTGGATTTACATTGGCATCTTTCAATGCATCTGTAATACACTTTTGAACAGCAACCGAATTTGGAGCTGTCATAGTTCCTTCGCCTCTTTGTCCACCAGAATTTAGATTCCCACCTAAAATTTCGGCATAAATTCGAGCACCTCGAGCTAAAGCCGTTTCTAACTCTTCAATTACTAAAGCCCCTGCTCCACTACTTGGCACAAATCCCGAAGCGGTTGCACTCATTGGTCTTGCACCTCTTTCTGGACTATCATTATGTTTAAATGTACAAACTTTCATGGCATCAAATCCGCCCCAAATATAAGGTCCAGAATCACTTGTACTTCCTACTAACATTCGTTTAGCTTTTCCTTGTTGGATGCGTTCAAAACCCATTAAAATACTTTCCGTTCCAGTTGTACAAGCAGATGAATTAGTGGTAACTTGATTGCCTAAGCCAAGTTTTCCTCCTAAATAAGCAGAAATTCCACTATTCATGGTTTGAGCTACAGCCGTGCTACCCAATCTTCTTGTTTGAAAATCGTCAATTTTATAAATAGATTCTCTAAATTTTTCAATTCCAGATGTTCCTGTTCCAAAAATGGTTCCACTTTCCCAGTCTGGGTTTTCATTATTTTCTATTGCTAAACCAGCGTCTTTCCATGCATCCAAGCCAGCAATTACGCCATATAAAATTCCAGTTGAATTGAAATTTCGCAATTCTAATTCAGAAAAATATTGCTTTTTGAGTTCCTCAGAAATTGCAGGTGTGCCAGAAATTTGACAAGAGAATTTTAAGCGTTCTAATTCAGTATTAAATTTAATTCCTGAAATTCCGTTTTTTAGGGCATTTGTAAACGCTTCAAGTCCCACTCCATTTGGTGCAACAATTCCTAATCCTGTTATGACTACTCTTTTTTTCAAAATTCAATTACAATTACAAAATTTAAAAATCAATTTCAAAAACAAATAAAAATACACTTTAAAAATTTCTTTTAATCATTTAACCTTATTTAAACTATAACCTTTAAACTCTTAACCATTTAACCTTTCTAAACAATCATTCCTGCTAAAGTTCCAGAACAAACTTCCTCGTTCTTTTCATTTAGCATTTTAACTTTGCATTTTAGTTTTCCAAATCTATAATATACTTTTTCTGAGATAACTGTTACTTTCTCATTTGGATAAACAGGTTTCAAAAATTCCACTACTAATGATGTAAATCCTATATTTTTAATTTCTTTCCCTTCGTTTAAATAAATACCTAAGCAAACTAAGCCAATTTGTGCCATGGTTTCGGTCAAAATAACGCCTGGAGTTATTGGATTATCCTTAAAATGGCCTTTATAAAAATCTAAATTTTCTTTAAAGATAAAAGAACCTTCAACACTATTTTCATCAATAAACAAAATTTCGTCTACAAATAAAAAAGGTTTTGAATAAGGTAACTTGTATATAATTTCTTTTTTTGTCATATTTTAAAGTCCTCTTTTTGGAAGAAATTAGTAGAGCTTTACCATTCTAATAAAACACGTTGTGCTGTAAATCCTGGTCCAAAACTTAACATTACGCCTTTTTCACCAGCTTTTGGTTTATTATTCATAATGCGTTCTAAAACGTATAAAACAGTTGCGCTAGACATATTTCCGTATAAACGAAGCACTTCTTTTGTGTCGTCAATGTTTTTACCTAAATCTGAAAATAAACCTTCTACTAAGTTTACGATTTTTTTTCCACCTGGATGAAAAATTAAATGCTCAATATCTTTTATTTCTAATTGATTTCGTTCTAAAAAAGGATGCAAAATTGCTGGAAAATGTGCTTCAATTGTATCTGGCACTTCTATGTCTAAAATCATCTTTAACCCTTTATTAGTCAACTCAAAACCCATCATGTTTTCCTTGTCATAGAAATGATACATGGATTCGTCAACTATAGTAGGACCAACTTCATCTTCATAAGAAGATAATAAAACACAAGCTGCTCCATCACCAAAAATAGCAGCACTTACAATGTTTGCCATCGAATAATCATCTAATTGAAAGGTTGCAGTAGGACTTTCAACCGTAATAACTACTGCTCTTTTGTTTGGATTCGCTTTTAGGAAGTTTTTTGCATAAATAATTCCAGAAACGCCACCAACACAACCCATTTCAGTAACGGGCAAACGAACCACGTCTTGACGTAAATTCAATTTATTAATCAAATAAGCATCTAAAGACGGAATCATAATTCCAGTACAACTTACTGTGATGATAAAATCTATCGTTTCTGGTTGCCAATTGGCTTTATCTAGTGCTTTTTTAAGAACTTTTTCGCCTAAAACAATCATTTCTCTTGCATAAATTGCATTTCGATCTTCAAATGAATGTAAAGAAAATACTTCTTCAGGATGCATTATCGTATAGCGTTTATCTACGTTTGCTCCTTCAAAAATTTTCTTAACTTTACGTTTAAAACGATCGTCTTGATTAACTAACCAAACATCCAAAAAAGGTAAAATATCTTTAGTTTCTCTGGAGAATTCTGGTAATTGTGTAGCAACATTTATTATTTTAACTGGCATTTTTTTTGATTTTTTTTATTGGCTAAAGCCAAAAGCAATTTTATTTTAGTATTAATTTCTAATTATCCATTGGTAACGAAAAGCCCATTTCCAATGAATTGTGTAATTTTTTAGTTTATTTCTTTTGGAAAAATTGATTAATTCTTGTTTTTTGAAACCTCTTAAAATGGAAATTAATCCATCTTCTCTTGACATTCTATTTAATCTAAAAACAAAACAAATAACTTGAAAAGCTTTATAAGCAATTATGTTTCTATGTAAATCATTAATAACAATTCCCACCTTGGCTTGTTTGTGAAAAAGTTGCATTAAATAATCAATTTTATCGTTCTTAAAATGATGTAATGTTAAGGTACACAATACAATATCATATTCTAATTGAATAAAGGCTTCACTAAAAATATCTTCACATTTATAACTAATATTAGGATATTCTTTGGAAAGTTTAACCGCATAATCAATTGTAAAAGCATTTGCATCTATTCCTATTAATTTGAACTTTAAATCATTTTTTATTCCAAAATCTGCTAAAAATCTCAACATATCGCCATTACCGCAGCCAACATCTACTATTGTAATTTGATTTTTTGTATTTATTAGTTTTTTGACTCCTTGTAAAGTTAGTTGATTTCCACCTAATAATTGGTTAATAGAAGCAATCTTGTCTAAAGCTTCACGAAGCTCTTCGCCTTCTAATGAAAAATCATCCATGATTTCCTCTTCTTCCGTTCTATACTTTGTATTTATTGGCATTTTTATAATTTGCTATTGAAATTTGTAACCGATATTGATATTTTAAAGAGGTTTTCCGTGTGTTTTTTTAATAATTAAGGGTAACAAAAAAGGAAATACAATTAATAAATTCATTGTTAAATTAGAAAAAAATGAATTCAATAAGAGTTTGGATAAAAATTTTCCAAATTGAAGCCTTTTTTTGAATGTTTTATTCCAAATAGAACTATAACTTGATTCCATTTCAGCTCTTGAAATTTTGTTTTTAAGAAAATCAGCAACTAAATCACTTGCTATTTTAGCACTATGAATTGCCATTGCCATTCCATTTCCACATAAAGGATGAATTAAACCTGCTGAATCCCCAAGCATCAAAATATGCTTTTCAATTTTAGGTTTGTCTTCGAAAGAAATTTGACTAATCGTTAATGGTTTTTCGAAAAGTAATTTACTTCTTTTAAAAATAGTTTCAAGATTTTTGTTTTTACACATCACTTTTTCTTGAAAATCAGCTATGTTTTTAAATTCTTTAAAAGACTCAAATTGTACAAGATAACAAATATTAATAACATTATTTTCAACTTTTGAAACGCCACAATAACCACCTTTGAAATTATGTAATCCTACTAAATCATTTGGAAAATCTCCAGAATAATGTGCTTTAACCGCTAACCAAGGCGATTTTTGTTGGATAAATTCGCGTTTGAACTCAATATCTAAATTAGAACGTTTGCCAAAAGCTCCTAAAACAATTTTTGAAGTAAAAACTTTGTTATTTTGTGTTGAAATAGTAAAAATATCCTCTGAAAAATTAATTGAAGTAACAGAATCTCTAACTACCTTTCCTCCTAGTTCTAGTACTTTTTTATATAAGTAATTATCTAGAGTATAACGACTTATTCCAAAGCCACCTAAAGGCAATTTAGTACTAATTATTCTTCCAGAATGGGTTGATAATTGTGTTTTGCTTATGGTTGATGGTTGAAGAGATGCAATATCTAATTCTAATTCTTTTAAATAAGGTAGAACTTCGTTAGAAATGAATTCGCCACAAACTTTGTGTTTTGGATATTCATTTTTTTCAAAAATAATAACTTCAAAATTCCTATTTAATAAATCTATAGCAGTTGTTAAACCTGCTAAACCTCCACCAATTATAGAAACCTCATTTGTTAAATTCATTTTACTAATATATGCATTATTCTATTAGAATTTAGGGAAAATTTAAATAAATACTTGTTAAAAAATAGAACTGCTTTATTGCTAAAACAGTTCTATTATAAGTGCGTGCTATATTATTAATTTATTTTGGATTTAAAATGTTTTCAATTCTAGACAAACAATCTTCAAAATGATATTTTGAAATAGTTTCATTACTAACAGCTTTAGCAGCTTTTAAAGTTGTTTTCAAAGTAGTTAATTCGCCTCTTACAACTGCTCTTAAGTCTGATTGAGAAACATTATAAGCAGCACCTGAAAAATTGTTTTTAAACTCTTCTTTCATTAAATACTCCATTCTCTCAATATAGGCACGTTGCAAGTTTCTTCTAAAAACACTTATTGTTTCGTTTGTTTTTGTTTCTTTCCAAATTCCAGTTCTCACATCTGCTAAAAAAGATAAAAAAGTATAATTACTTGTGTTTAATAATTGACCATCTAATAAACGACCTATTCTATCTAAACTTAACAAAGCATTTAAATGACGAACTTGTTGACTGCTAAATTTTTCAATATATCCTGCATGGTTTATATTTTGAAGTATTTTTTTGTCGACCATCCATGTTGGAGTTGCAAAAGCATTCTCTTGTAACCAATTTAAAGCCGCTTTTTGTTTCTCTTTAACAACAACTGCATATACAGTACCATTTTGGTTTGGATTTTTATAGTCTTCATAAACACCGCCAACATTAGTAACAACATGCCCTATATAACGACTCCAAGTACTTAATAATTCTCCGTATAATTCTTCTAAATCGTCATAATTATTGGTTTTATCACTCGTCCAATTTGGTAAATTTTGCGCAACAACATTTAAATTTTTTAATGCATAAGTGCTTGCTGTTATTGAATTGTTTCCAATATCTTCTGTTTGCGAACGAGGATCAAATTGGCTTCTTTGGTTACCAAAACGATACATTACATCATTTGATTTTTCTTCAATCCATTTGTTTAAAATAACTTTTTCAGAATCAATAGTCTCATTTGGAAGATATCGATATCCCCAATTGACTGCATAAGAATCATAAGGTCCCATTTGTCTAATAAAACGCACATCCTTATCGCCAGGTTGCGCAATATAGTTATAACGTGCATAATCCATTATACTAGAAGATATTCCAAATTGTTTTGTAAATGCTGGCTTTCTATAATTTTCTACATCATAAGCACAACTTGCACCCATATTATGTGGAAAACCTAGCGCATGTCCTACTTCGTGAGCAATAACCATTTGCATCATTTCGCCCATAGCTTCGTCAGTTGTTTCTAAAGTACGAGCATCTGGATTTGCAGCACCCGTTTCTAAAAGGTAGCGATTACGATAAGAACGTAAATGATTGTGATACCAAATAATATCACTTTCAATAATTTCACCTGTTCGAGGGTCTGAAACGCTTGGCCCTATTGCGTTTCTTGTAGTACTTGCAACATAACGAATTACAGAATATCTAATATCTTCTGGACTAAAATCTGGATCTTCTTCTTTTGAAGGTGCATCTTTACAAATGATAGCGTTTTTAAAACCCGCAGATTCAAATGGTTTTTGCCACTCTTCTACTCCTGCTTTTATATACTTTTTTAATTTTTCTGGTGTTGCAGGATCTAAATAATAAACAATTTGTTTTATGGGTTCTACTAATTCGCCTCTATTATAAGCTTCTAAATCTTTAGGCTCTAAACGCCAACGTCTAATATATGTTTTCTCATCTGATTTTAATGCTTCACTACTATAATCTACTTGATTTACAGTAAACCAACCAACTCTTCTATCAAAAAATCTTGGTTGCATAGGCGTTTCTGGAAGAAGAATCATAGATTGATTCATTTGAATGCTAATAGTCTCTGTATCTTCAAGCATACTTGGTTTACTAGCATTATAGGTAAAGTCTTGTATAACTTCAATATTTGTAGGAAATGATTTAACCGAAGTAATAAAACTTCTAGAATTGTCTAAACCTTTAACCTTATATGCTTCTCTTATATTTGTACTTAATCCACTTAAAGCTTTTATGTCTGAATTGTAAAATTTAGTAACATCTACAACAACTGCTGTTGAATCTTTTGAAAATGCTGCAATATCAAAAGCATATAGCGTTGGTTCATAATTATTTGCCTTTACAGATATACTAATTGGCAAACTATCGTTTGCTACTGCATTATAAGATTTTACTTTGATTAATATTTTATCTTGAAAACGTTCCCAAACGATAAGTTGCTCATTTGCAGAAGAACCAGCATTAACATAACCACCGCCTAATCCTGAAGGAATCTTCGAAATTCTACTTACTAGAAGCATTTCTTTACTTAAAAGTTTTGTAGGAATTTCAAAATAATAAGTATCCTCCACTTTATGTGTAATAAATAGACCAAAAGTAGAAACGGCTTTGCTCGTAATAACTTTATCGTAAGGTTTTATTTTAGAGTCTGATTTTTTATCTGTTGTTTCTTTTAAAGTTTTTGCAGCAGCTGCGGCAGCAATTTCTTTTTTCTTTTTTCGGGATTGCGCTTCAATATTTGGGGAATATAAAAATAATAAAGCTAAACAGAGTAAAATATTTTTTTTCATTTATGTAATTTTGTTTGAATCAAAAATAAACTAATAGCTTAATAATGAAAACTATTTAAGTTCGATTTAACGAACGATTAACAAACAAAGCCCTTTAAAAAGGGCTTTGTTTGTTTTTTATAGTATTTTTTTTATAGTTTTCCTTCTTTTATTTCTGCTACAATTTCTGGATTTAATAATGTTGAAATATCCCCAAAATTATTAAAATCTCCTTCAGCAATTTTGCGAAGTATTCTGCGCATAATTTTACCAGAACGTGTTTTTGGTAATCCATCTACAAACTGAATTTTATCTAGTTTTGCAATAGGACCTATTTGATTAGAAATCATTTCATTAATTTCTTTTGCTAAATTTTCTCTATCACGTCCTTCTCCAGATTCTTTTAAAATTACAAATCCATATAGTGCGTTTCCTTTTATATCGTGTGGAAAACCAACAATTGCACTTTCTGCTACAGCTGGGTGTTCATTAATTGCATCTTCAATTGGCGCAGTTCCTAAATTATGTCCAGAAACAATAACTACATCATCTACTCTACCTGTAATTCTATAGTAACCAACTTCATCTCGTAATGCTCCATCGCCCGTAAAATATTTACCTGGAAAAGCGGTGAAATAAGTTTCTTTATAACGCTGGTGATCTCCCCAGATAGTTCTAGCCATACTGGGCCAAGGAAATTTTATGCACAAGGCACCCGTAACTTGGTTTCCTTCAATTTCGTTGCGAAGTTCATCCATTAAAACTGGTTGTATTCCAGGTAAAGGTAACGAAGCATAAGTTGGTTTTGTAGGCGTTACAAACGGAATTGGTGAAATCATAATTCCTCCAGTTTCAGTTTGCCACCAAGTATCTACTAATGGACAACGTTTTCCACCTACATGATCATTATACCAGTGCCAAGCTTCTTCATTAATTGGTTCTCCAACTGAACCTATTACTTTTAATGTATCTAATTTAAATTTTTGAACAAATTCTAAACTTTCTTTTGCCAATGCTCTAATAGCTGTAGGAGCTGTATAAAATTGATTTACTTTATGTTTTTGAATAACTTCCCAAAAACGACTAAAATCTGGATAAGAAGGAATTCCTTCAAACAGCACTGTTGTTGCACCGTTTAAAAGTGGTCCGTACAAAATATAAGAATGACCTGTAATCCAGCCAATATCTGCAGTACACCAATACACGTCATTTTCTTCATAATTGAAAACATTTTTAAAAGTATATGCAGTATAAACCATATAGCCAGCGGTTGTATGCACCATTCCTTTAGGTTTTCCTGTTGATCCTGAAGTATATAAAATAAATAATGGATCTTCGGCGTCCATTATTTCAGCAACATGATTATCTAATGCTTTATCTAATAAAGGTTGGAGATAAATATCTCTACCTTCTATCATCGTTATTATTTCATTAGTACGTTTTACAACTAGTACTTTTTCAACAGAACTACAATTTTGTAAAGCTTCATCTACAATTCCTTTTAAGTTTATTGTTTTGTTGCCTCTAAAACCACCATCTGAACTAATTACCATCTTACAATCGCTATCCTCAATTCTAGAAGCTAATGCTGAAGCTGAAAATCCAGCAAAAACAACAGAATGAATTGCTCCTATTCTTGCACAAGCTAATACGGCAACTGCTAATTCTGGAATCATGGGTAAGTAAATACAAACTCTATCTCCTTTTTTAATTCCTTGTTCTTGTAAAACATTAGCCATTTTAGAAACCTTTACATATAAATCGTTATAAGTTATGTGTTGGGCTGCTTCATTTGGATTATTAGGTTCAAAAATAATTGCAGTTTTATCGCCTTTTTTTGCTAAATGTCTATCGATGCAATTTTTAGTAATATTGACTTTTGCGTTTAAAAACCATTTAAAATTTGCTTCTTGCATATCAAAATCAAAAACTTTATCCCATTTTTGATACCAATTGAACTCATCACTTGCAATGCGGTTCCAAAACTTTTTAGGTTCCCGAACAGATTTTTTATACATTTTAAAATAGTTTTCTAAATCTTTAATTTTATAGTAACTCATATCTGTAGTGTTCTGTTGTTAATATTTAGTAATTAGTTTTTAATCTTTAATGAGGGTAAATATAAGAAATCTGTTTGTTTTGAAATATTTTTATGATGCTAATTAAATATAGCTATTTAAAAGAGCCTATTTTATATTTTTTGAATTCTTCACAAACTTCTTCGATAATAGCTTCATCATCGATGGTTGAAGGAATTTGATAATCAACACCATCTACAATACTTCTTAATAATTTTCGAAGTATTTTGCCAGAACGTGTTTTTGGTAATCTGATAATAACAACAACATTGCGTAAACTTGCAACAGCGCCAATTTTCTTTCTGACTAATTGCACTATTTCAGTTTCTAATTGAAAATGCTCTATTTCATCCTCTGTTTTTAAAACTACTAATGCTAAAGGAATTTGTCCTTTTAGATCATCATTAATTCCAATAACAGCGCACTCAGCAATAGAAGAATGTGATGCTACAATTTCTTCCATTTCGGCTGTTGAAAGTCTATGTCCTGCAACGTTTATAACATCGTCTACTCTTCCTGTAATAAATATATAGTCTTCTTCGTCTTTGTAACCTCCATCACCTGAAAAATAATATCCTGGAAACTTATTAAGATATCCTGCTTTAAATCTTTCATTATCGCCCCATATGTCTAACAAAGTACCCGGAGGAAGAGGCAATTTTATAACTACATAACCTTCTTCATTTGCATCTAACTCTTTTCCATCTTCTCCAAATATATATATATCATATCCTGCAACAGCTTTTCCTGCCGAACCAGGTTTAATTGGTAAATACTCTACTCCCATCATGTTTGCAATCATTGGCCATCCAGATTCTGTTTGCCACCAATGATCAATAGCTGGAATTTGTATGTGTTCTCGATACCATTTTAAGGTAGCCGTATCGCAACGTTCACCTGCCAAAAATTGAGTTTTAAGTGAACTTAAATCATATTGCTTAATGAAATTTCCATTTGGATCCTCTTTTTTAATTGCTCTAATTGCTGTAGGTGCCGTAAACATGACATTTACTTTATGTTCTGCAATTACTCTCCAAAAAGTAGAAGCATCGGGAGTTCGTATTGGTTTCCCTTCAAAAATTATGGTTGTATTTCTATTTAAAAGTGGACCATAAACAATAAAACTATGTCCTACAACCCAACCTACATCTGATGCTGCCCAAAATACTTCGCCTTCCTTTACGCCATATATTTTTTGCATTGAAAATTTAAGTGCAGTTGCATAACCTCCTGTATCTCTTACAATTCCTTTTGGCTTTCCTGTTGTTCCTGAAGTATATAGTATATACAGAGGATGTGTTGCGTTTACTGGTACACAAGCAACCTCTTCTGATCCATAGATTATAGCATCATAATCTACATCGTATTTTTTAAATGGAACTTTTGCACCTAATTTTCTATTAAACACGATAACCTTTTTAGGTTTATGAGTTGCTAATGCTATGGCCTCGTCTACCATAGGTTTATAAGCAATAACTCTATCTACTTCAATTCCAGAAGATGCGGTAATGATAACTTTTGGTTTACAATCGTCTATTCTAATGGCTAATTCATGTGGTGCAAATCCACCAAAAACTACTGAATGAGTAACTCCAATTCTAGCACATGCAAGCATTGCAAATGCTGCTTGAGGTATCATTGGCATATAAATAATAGCATTATTCCCTTTATTTAAACCTAAAGAAATTAAACCTCCTGCAAGTTTTGCTACTTCTTTTTTTACATCGTTAAATGTATACTTCTTTACAGTTTGTGTAACCGGTGAATCAAATATTATGGCAATTTCTTCTCCAAAACCATCCTTTATGTGCTTATCTACAGCTAAATAACAAATATTTAACTCTCCATCTTTAAACCAAAGTGGATAATTGTTAGCGTCTTTAGATAAAATTTGATTTGGCTTTTTAAACCATTCTAAATTATTTGCTTGCATTAACCAAAAAGCTTCTGAAAATTTGACGCTATTGTCATATAATTTTTTATAATCCATTTCTAAGTGTGTATTAAACTAATTCATTTACTTTTTCTACTAATTTTTTCAATGAAAAAGGTTTGGTCATATAAGCACTAGCCCCTAAATCTAATCCTTTTTGGATATCAGTTTGCTTATTTTTAGCAGAAAGAAAAATAACTTTACAGTGTTGCCAATTTTCATTACTTTTTATTTTTTTGATAGTTTCAAATCCATCTACATTTGGCATCATTACATCTAGTATAATAATTTCAGGTATTTGATCTTTTAATATATCAAGTGCTTCTTGTCCGTCTCTAGCTATAAATACTTCAAAATTATTTTTTTTGAAAATGTATTCAAGAGACATAATAATGTTTGGTTCATCATCTACTATTAAAATCTTTTTCATTTGTGGTTTATTTTTTTAAAGTAAAAATTATAGTTGCTCCAATACTTTTTTTGTTTTGTGCCCAAATTTCACCTTTATGAATTTCTATAATTTGTTTACAAATAGCAAGACCCAAACCGCTTCCTATGGGTTTTTTAATGTTTTGATTATTGGACTGGTAAAATTTATCAAATATTAATTCCAAATCTTTTTCATCAATTCCTTTTCCATTATCTTGAAAGGATATTTCTAAATTATCTAATTTATCCGTTATCGAAATATTTATGAGTCCATTTATTTCTGGACAAAATTTAATTGCATTAGACAATAAGTTTGTAATTACTTGTATAATTCTATCTTCATCATAATATGCTTTTATTACTTTATCTCTTTCAAAAAAAACTATAATTCCTTTATTTTTAATAAGTTGTTGTAAGGGTTCTATAGAATTATTAATTGTTTCTATTAAATTATTGTGGGTTGGATTTATCTTTTGCTTACCGGTTTCAAACTTCTCTAAATCTAATATTTTATCAATTAATCGATTTAATCTATCTGATTCAGATATTATATTTTGTAAAAATTGTTTTCTTAATTCCTCTGGAATTTCATCATCATCATATAAAATTTCACTTGCTGCTCTAATTGCGGTTATTGGTGTTCTTAGTTCATGTGTAACCGTATCTAAAAAATCATCTTTTTGATGGTCTTTAATAATTAAATTATTATTCGCTATTTGTAATTGTGAAGTAATTTTTTTTAATTCGTTAGATGCCTCCGTAAGTTTTTTATTTACAATTATATTTTCATTAGATTCTTCTAATATTTTTAGTACTTCAGGAAGTGTTATTTTTTCTTCTTTAACTACACTTGCAATTAATATCCTTGCAGAAGCTGTACCAATATGTCCTGTTAGCAAATTTTCTGCAAATTTCACTAAACGTGCATCAGCAAGTTCTTGGTTTTTATCAACATTATATTTAACATTAAATATATTTAAAGCTCTTTTGGTTCTCTCTATTCCTAAAAATTTAATTAGTACTTTTTCAATATCAGATGTATATGCCGTTCCTTTCCAAACAAATGCATTTTCATGATTTGTACTATATTTATCAATATCAACATACATTTCTGCATAATTTCTCTCTCTATAATTACCTTTAAAACTTACAGAAACTGCAAAATAAGTAAACACATTAAATAACATACTCCAAAAGAAGGAATGAGTAATAGGAGTAAGATAATTTAATCCGAAAAGAGATAATGGCTTTAAAAATTCAATGCCTAAAAAACCATGAGTTATAAAGTTACTATTTGAATTTGAAATTCCCAAAGCATAGGGTATCAATAAAGTGTAAAAACAAATCATAAAACCTAAAATAATTCCCCAAATTGCTCCTAAACGAGATCCTCTTCTCCAAAATAAAGCACCAAAAAAAGCAGGTGCTAACTGGGCAATAATTACAAAAGAAACCAAACCAATGGAAAATAAACTATAATCCAATCCGAATGATCGATAGATAAAATAAGCACCAATAATTAACGAAAAAATACTTATTTTTCTAATATTTACAATAGTTTTGTTGTTAACTACTTGTTCTTCCGCTTTTAATTTTCCAAGAAATGTATATGGAATTAATAAGTTATTGCTCAACATAGTAGAAAGACTAATACTCGAAACAACAATCATTGAAATTGCTGCTGAGAATCCTCCTAAAAAAACCATAACTGTTAACCATTGATTGTTAAATAATTGTGGTATTAATAGAGAATAAGTATCTGCATTTACAGGAGTTCCTTCAAAAAGTACATTTCCTCCCCATGCGATTGGAAAAACAAATAAGTTAAATATTAATAAATACAATGGAAAGAGCCAAATTGCAGTTTTTAAATGTTTTTCTCTATTATTTTCAACAATAGAAACGTGAAATTGCCTTGGCAATAAAAAAATAGCAAAAAGTGAAATTATACATAGAAAAAACCAATTTACAGCTTGCTCTAATCCGCCAATTGAGTTTTTTTCTTCAAAATTATTTAAGTGTTTTGCCTGGTTGTAAACATCTTCAAAACCGTCGAAAACAAAAAAGCTAACGTAAACCCCAATTATAACAAAAAATAATAGCTTAAAGATACTTTCAATAGCAATAACGGTAATTATTCCTTTTCTTTTTTCTGAAGCATCTACATATCGTGTACCATAATAGGATGCAAATAGGCCTATAACTAAAGCTACATAAGTAGCTGTATCTAAATAAAATAAAGTATTAGATGCTGTTTTAGTAACAATATTAAAGGTTTCTGCAACTGCTTTTAATTGCAAAGCTATGTAAGGAATAATTGCAGTTAAACACACAAAAGTTACTATTGCACCTAAAAATCTACTGTTTCCATAACGAAGCGAAATAAAATCGGCAATACTAGAGATATTATTAACTCTTGAAATTCTTATTATTTTACGCAAAATAATAATCCAAGCAGGAATAATTATAATGGGACCTATATATATAGGTAAATAATTTAAGCCTGAATTTGCAGCCACACCAATACTTCCATAATAAGTCCAAGCGGTACAATAAACGGCTAATGAAAAAGAATATATATAGGAATTATTAGTCCATTTTATATTTTCTTTTTTTTCTGCCCAATGCGCTGTGAAAAAAAGAAACAATAAATAGAACAGTAAAATCAAAATAAGTTCTAAACTACTCATAATAACGATTTACAATTATAACAGAAATTATTATTGAAAGCAACCAAACACAAAATAGATATATATAAATAATTGGTAAACCAAACATTAATTTGAAAGAATCAAATAATAATATTAAAGGAAAATTTAACGCTATTAATAAAAAAAAAGAAAGTACTATTAATTTTTGTTGGTGTCTCTTTTTCATTTGAAAACTAAATTATGTTTAAAAATACGGTTATTTTAGAACTTAAAATAATCTCTGCAACGTTAATATTGCAGAGATTTTAAAAAAAAACAAACAATTAAACTAAAATATTAATGCGTTGCTTCCCCAACTCCAGACGGTATTCTAATATTCTCAACAATATCTTGAACTTCTTGAGGTGGTTCTGGCGTAAATCTATTTACAATAAATGCAACAATAAAATTTGCTATCATTGCTATAGTTCCGAAACCTTCAGGTGAAATTCCAAACCACAAAGAGTCTTTTAATCCTGCAACAGCTTCTTTTCCTCCGTCAAAAATTCCAAATTTGAATTTTAAGATGTAGTAAAGCATTAATAATAAACCTACAACCATTCCAGAAATAGCTCCTTCTTTATTCATTTTTTTATGAAAAATTCCTAAAATAATAGCTGGAAAAAAAGATGCAGCAGCTAAACCAAAAGCTAACGCGACGACTGCAGCAACAAATCCCGGAGGATTAATTCCAAAATAGCCTGCAATAATAACTGCAACAGCTGCAGCTCCACGAGCTGTCCATAATTCGTTTTTTTCAGAAATATTTGGGTTAATCATTTTTTTAATTAAATCGTGCGATACAGATGCCGAAATAACTAAGAGTAAACCTGCTGCAGTAGATAATGCTGCAGCTAAAGCACCTGCGGCTACTAATGCAATTACCCAATTAGGTAAATTAGCAATTTCAGGATTAGCTAAAACCATAATGTCTTTGTCAATAGTAAGTTCACTTCCTTTATAACCATTTGCTTCTTGCGCTGCTAAAAATGTTAAATCTGTAGAATTATCGTTATAATATTGAATTTTACCGTCTCCATTTTTATCTTCGAATTTTAATAATCCTGTTTTTTCCCAGTTTGAAAACCATTGTGGCATAGAAGCATATTCTTTGTTACTAATAGTCTCTATTAAATTTGTTTTAGCAAAAACAGATATAGCTGGAGCAGTTGTGTATAAAACAGCAATTAATAACAAGGCTAATCCTGCAGATTTGCGGGCATCTTTAACTTTTTTAACCGTAAAGAATCTTACAATTACATGGGGAAGACCTGCTGTACCAACCATTAAAGCTAAAGTAATAGCAAAAACATCAACCATTGATTTTGTTCCACTTGTATATTCAGCAAAACCTAAATCTGTAGATAATCCATTTAGTTTATCTAGCAAATAAACATTTCCTTCCCCTACAACAGTTCCACCCATTCCTAACTGAGGAATTGCATTTCCAGTCATTTGAATTGAAATAAATATTGCAGGAACCATAAAAGCAAATATTAATACACAATATTGTGCAACTTGCGTATAAGTAATTCCTTTCATACCGCCTAAAACAGCATAAAATAATACGATTACCATACCAATTACCACTCCTGTATTAATATCGACTTCTAAAAATCTAGAAAAAACTAAACCAACTCCACGCATTTGTCCTGCAACATAAGTGAAGGAGACAATTAAAGCACATATTACTGCAACCGTTCTTGCTGTATTTGAATAATAACGCTCACCTATAAAATCAGGTACCGTAAATTTCCCAAATTTTCTCAAATATGGAGCGAGCAAAAGTGCTAAAAGTACATATCCTCCAGTCCATCCCATTAAATAAACTGCTCCATCATACCCGTCAAAAGAAATAATTCCTGCCATTGATATAAAAGATGCAGCACTCATCCAATCTGCAGCAGTTGCCATACCATTTGCTAAAGGAGAAACTCCACCACCAGCAACATAAAATTCTTTTGTAGATCCAGCACGTGACCAAATTGCAATTCCAATGTATAACGCAAATGTTACGCCAACTATCAAATAAGTCCAAGTTTGTACATTCATAATTTTTATTTTTTTATATTATTAGTAATATCTTATTTATTATTCGTCGTAACCATATTTTTTATCTAGTTTGTTCATCAATCGAACATAAACAAAGATTAATATTACAAAGACATAAATTGAACCTTGTTGTGCAAACCAAAACCCAAGCGGAAAACCACCTATTTTAATTTCGTTTAATACATCTTTTAGCAAAATACCCGCTACATAAGATACTGTAAACCATATACTTAAAAGTATTAAAAGGTATCTTAAATTTTCTTTCCAATATGCCGTAGCATTTTTTTGTTTTTCACTCATCTTAATAATTTTTTTTATAGTTAGTTATAGATAAATCATTGCTTGAAGCGTAAGTGTGTTTATGGCATCACTTGTAGCATATTTTAAGGATTGGTACTCTAATGTTAACTTGGCATTATGTCCACTCAAATACATATTAGTGCCCACTCCAAATTGAGAAGCATTGTCGTCTAATGCTTCAATTTTTCTAGAATCAAAAGAAATATATGGTTGAAATTTTGCTTTAGTTTGAATAGGTAAAACATAACCTACATGTCCGTGTAATAAGGAACCTGTTTCATAAGTAGTTCCTAAAGTAAAGTCTTTTCCGTAGTCATTATTTTGATATAATGCATAAGCTGTTAAAGCTCCACCGTTAGTTCCTAATGGCATATCGTAAAAAGCATCTAAAGCAAAAATCTTAACGTCTTCGCCACTTAAGATACCTGAGTTATCTGCTATAACAGAACCTTTAGGGTGTGCAAAAAATCCCGCACCAATATTAAATATTTTTTTTGTTCCTAGATAAGAACCAACTTTATATGGTAAGAAATTACTCTCATTTTCAAAAAAACCATATTCAAAATAACCTGCATAAGTTCGTCCAGCATCTTTAGAACCTAATAGTCTTCTACCAGTATAGGTAGCAACTCCATTATTTACAGGTACAGTTGTTGCTTGTAAATTATTTGTTAAGGCATCATTAATTGAAACTCGATATTGAAATTTTCCTAAAGAACCTTTAAAATACACGCCCATATGTCTAGCAAATTGATCCGATAAACCTAAAGTAGCCCAAGATTGACGTTGGTTATCCAAAGTCATTAAGTTAAGTGTACTTTGGTTATTCAAACGTGAAATTCCGTTCCAATAATGTAAACCGCCACCAACCGCATGCTTATTTCCTAAGCTATATTGGGCCCAAACATCGTGAAAAAAAAGTTGCGATGCATCTCTAGTACCTGTTGGACTCATATTGTCAGCATTCAAACTATTTAAACCAAAATGAGTTAAAATCATGAAATCTTTGCTAATTTGAGCATACATTAAAATACGTGCTCTTCGCAAGCTAAAATTAGTATTTGATTGTTCATTTCCGTTAATATCTAATGGTCGATCTGAATTGTTTTGTGCCCAAAACTGTGCCCATGAAATTATTCTAAAGTATTTAGAACCATCTTCGTTAATGTTTACTTTTAGTCCTCCCTCATAGTTTGGTGATCCTTGAGAATAAATAAAGGCAGACATTAATAATGTTGCAATCATTATTTTTTTCATAATTAAGAAATTGGTTAGTTGTAGTTTTTCATACCGCCAAATTCTAAAATTATTACTGTGAAAAAAAAATCAATATAGTTTACTGTAAACTACTATAGTTAATCTTTAAATCTTTCCCATTTTATTAACATAAACTTATCTCCAAGTTCTGTAATTATCATGCCAGCTCCTGATAATTTATTCTTGTCTTTGAGATATTCTACTAATTCTTCGTGTTTAAGTATTTTATAACTGGGGTGATAGTTGAGATGTAAAGGTTTTTTAATTTTAAATTCTTTAACCCAGTTGCCAATTGAAACGTGAGATACACCAATTATCCGTTCTATCTCCCTATAACTAAGTCCTTCTAAATATAACTGAAGTGCTTTTGTTACATAATAATCATCTATTTTTTTTCCTATTTTATTGACAGTAAAAAAGTAATTACAAGATTTACACAAATATCTCTGTCTTTCTTTTATAATTCCACTTTTAATTATACTAGAATTTTGGCATTTTGGGCAAGCTATTATTGACATATATAATAATTTTGCATAAATATATTAATTTTGCAACAATATTTGTAAAAAATCAATATTATTTTTTAATTATATGCTTTTTTTTAGCAAAAAAATTATTTATAACTACATATTAATTAATTAGATATGATTTATTGCTAATATTAATTATTTATTTTACTATCATTTTTTTTTTAAGCGGTAAAAAATTCGTTAATTTATAGCTTAAAATCGAAAAATGCAATTTGACAGCCATACAACTGAAAGTTCTGTTTTATATAAACTTCTTACAGGAACTATTATACCAAGACCAATTGGTTGGATATCAACAATTGATGTAAATGGTATTAATAATCTTGCTCCATTTTCTTTTTTTAATGCTGTAGGTGAAGACCCTCCTCATCTTATGTTTTCAACTGTTCGCTCGGGTAATAAAAATAAAGATACTTTAAATAACGTTTTGGAAAATAAGCAATTTGTCGTTAATTTAGTTACTGAAGAAACTGTAGAACAAATGAATTTAACTTCACAAAATGTGGATTCTAATATTGATGAGTTTCAATTAGCAAACCTTACTCCCATTGATTCTACATTTATCAAACCTAAAAGAGTAAAAGAAAGTTTTGTTCATTTTGAATGTGAGATGGTTCACCATTATTTTTTGGAAGATCATAAAAATGGTGGCGCTTGTATTGTTGTAGGAAAAATTTTAACAATGCATATTAAGGATTCCATTTTGATGGAAGGAAATCGAATTAACTTAGAAAAATATAAACCTGTTGCAAGATTAGCAGGATCAAATTATAGTAAAATTGGAGAAATCTTTTCCATTAAAAGAGCATAAAAATGAAAATAACAATAATTGGTGGTGGTCCAGGAGGTTTATACTTCTCAATTTTAACAAAAAAAGCAATGCCAAATTGCGAAATTAATGTTTACGAAAGAAATAAACCAAACGATAGTTTTGGTTTTGGTGTTGTTTTTTCAGATGAAACATTAGGAGAATTTTTAACAAGAGACACAGAATCGTATGAATTAATTCGAAGCAAATTTGCTTATTGGGACGATATTGTTATCGCTCGTGATGGCGAAAGTGTTAGCGTTGCTGGAAATGGATTTTGTGGTTGTTCTCGTAAAATGCTTTTGCAATTATTACACCAACGCTGTGAAGAAGAAGGCGTAAATCTACATTTTGAAGCAATTGTTGAAGATTTAAGTCAATTTAGTGATAGTGATGTAATTGTAGCTTGTGATGGTCTTTCAAGTCAAATAAGAACACAATTTCAAGCTGATTTTGGTACTAAAGTTGAACTTAAAAAAAATAAGTTTGTTTGGATGGGTTCCACAAAACCATTAGATGCATTTACTTATTTCTTTAAATCTACACCTAATGGAGCTTTTGCTGCTCATACTTATCAATATGAAGAAGGAATGAGTACTTGGATTTTTGAATGTACTCCACAAACTTGGGAAAACTTTGGCTTTGATACTTATAATGAAGAAGATACAACCCAAAAACTAAAAGAATTGTTCAAAGATGAGCTAGACGGCCATGATTTAATTACAAATAAATCGCATTGGCGTCAATTTCCTCACGTAACAAATGAAAAATGGCATCATAAAAATATTGTATTACTAGGTGATTCTAAAGCAACTGCGCACTACTCTATTGGATCTGGTACAAAACTAGCAATGGAATGTGCAATTGCGCTTTCTGATGCTCTAGTAGAAAACCCAAATAATATTCCTGTTGCTTTTGAAAAATATGAAAAAGTAAGAAGAAATCGTGTAGAAATGATTCAGTATGCTGCAAATGTATCCTTAGATTGGTTCGAAAATATGGATAGACATATTCAACATCCTTTTTACCAATTTTCATTTGGATGTATGACGCGTTCTAAAAAAATCACCTTTGAGAATTTGAGTATTCGAGATAAATCTTATACAGATAAAGTTTTAAAAGAATACAACGAATTAAAAAAAGAAAAAGAAAATACTCCTGCTGCTTTTTCTAAATTTAAACTTCGAAATTTAGAATTAAATAACAGAATTGTAATGAGCCCAATGGGACAATATTCTGCGGAAGACGGATTGGTTAATAATTGGCATTTTATGCATTATGGAAATCGCGCAATTGGTGGTGTTGGTTTAATTATTGCGGAAATGACTGCTGTTTCAGAATCTGGAAGAATCACTTTAGGTTGTTCAGGTATTTATAATGAAAATCAAATAGTTGAATGGAAAAAAATTACTGATTTTACCCATAATAACTCCACTTCAAAAATAGGAATTCAACTAGGTCATTCAGGTCGAAAAGGTGCTACTAAAAAGCCTTGGGAAACAGAAGACTTACAACACAAATGGGAATTAATTTCCGCGTCTGCAATATCTTTTAACGATAACGCTCCAACTCCAAAAGAAATGACTTTGGACGATATGGATTTAGTTTGTGCACAATTTGTACAAGCTACAATTAATACTCACGAGGCTGGTTTTGACATGATCGAATTGCAAGCACACCATGGCTTTTTATTAGCTTCATTTCTTTCGCCATTAACTAATATAAGAAAAGATGCATTTGGCGGTAGCATTGAAAACCGTTTAAAATTTCCAATCCGAGTTTTTAATGAAATGAGAAATGCTTTTCCTCAAGAAAAACCAATGTCGGTTAGAATTTCAGCTACAGACTGGGCAGATAAAGGAATTACAGAAGAGGAAGTTTTTACAATTGCAAATGCATTTAAAAATGCTGGTGCGGATATTATTAATGTTTCTACAGGAAATACTGTTGCTAATCAAAATCCTCAAGTAGGAAGAATGTGGCAAACTCCTTTTGCAGATGCAGTAAGAAATACTGTTCACGTTCCAACAATAACAACAGGCTATATTCAAGATATTGACCAAATTAATACAATAATTTTAAACGGAAGAGCAGATTTAGTAGCATTAGGCAGACCCCTATTATTAGATCCAAACTTTGTTAGAAATGCACAAGCGCATGAAAACTATAGAGCAACGGATATTTCTAAGCAATACATTACCGGTACTTCTCATTTATATCCTTTAAAAGGAAGTGAAAGAAAAATGGTTGAAGAAATGAAAAAAGCATTGAAACCTGAAAGTCATGAAATTAAATAATTATAAATTCGGAATTGCGAATTACGAAAAAAAAAAAACAATGTTATGCAAATTAAAAGTTATGCTTTTGCAGTGAGAATTGTAAAAGTATTTCAATTTTTATGTGAACAAAAGGAAGAATTTGTATTAGGTAAACAATTGTTACGTTTTGGAACTTCTATAAGCGCAAACATTGAATAAGCAACGGCAGCCCAACCTGAAAAATATTTTTTTACAAAACTTACAATTTTCTATAATGAAGCTAGAGAAACAGATTACTGGATAAGATTATTAAAAGACACGAATTACTTAAGCGATGAACAAGCAGAAAATTTATTAAAAGATACTGATGAACCATTAAAAATTATTGGTTCTATTCAAAAAACGCTATGTAATTCCTAATTTAAAATTCCTAATTAATTATGCTTGATAATTTTACCTACATAAACCTACCAAATCAGGAACTTCAACCTGAATATTTATTAGACTTGCCGCAATTTCAGCATCCAGAAATGCTTAATTGTGTGGACAGGCTATTAGATAAGCACATCAAAAACGGAAATGGTTCTTCTGTTTGTATTCAAACTTTTGAAGAAACTTGGACATATAATGATTTATATGAAAAAGCCAACCAAATAGCACATGTATTAGTAGAAGATTTAGGCTTACAATCTGGTAATAGGGTTTTATTGCGTTCTGCAAATAATCCAATGATGGTTGCTTGCTGGTTTGCCATAATAAAAGCAGGCGGAATTGTAGTTGCGACTATGCCACTACTTCGAGCTAAAGAATTAACAACTATTATTGATTGTGCAGAAATTTCAATTGCTTTGTGTGATAATGACTTATCAGAAGAAATGCGTCTTGTAACATCAACATATTTAAAAGAAAAAAGCTTCTATAGAAATAGTGATTTAGAACTGAAAATGGCTTCCAAAGCAACTTCATTTGAAAATTACAAATCAAAATCAAACGACGTTGCTTTGATTGGTTTTACTTCTGGAACAACCGGAATTCCAAAAATGACTGCGCATTTTCATAGCGATATTTTAAATATTTGTGAAGCATTTCCAAATTATGCATTACAACCTACTTCAAAAGACAAATTTATTGGTAGTCCGCCTATTGGTTTTACCTTTGGTTTAGGAGGATTGGTTTTATTTCCAATGTATTTTGGCGCTTCTACTTTTTTATTAGAAAAACCTAGTCCCGACTTATTATTAAAAGCAATTCAAGAATACAAAATAACAATATGTTTGACCGCACCAACAGCTTGGCGTGTATTAACTACCAAATTAGAGGAATATAATATTTCAAGCCTTCGAAAATGTGTTTCTGCAGGCGAAACTTTATCTTTGAGCGTTTGGGAAGATTGGTATAATGCAACCGGTCTAAAAATTATTGACGGAATTGGTTCAACAGAATTATTGCATATTTTCATTTCTTCTAATGATGATAATATCAAACCTGGTGCAACTGGAGTTCCTATAACAGGTTATGAAGCAAAAATTGTAGATTCTAAAGGTAATAAAGTTCCTTTTGGAGAACTTGGAAAACTAGCCGTTAGAGGAATTACAGGTTGTAAATATCTAAATAGAGAAGAAAATCAAAGAGAATACGTTCAGGATGGGTGGAATATTACTGGTGATATATTTAAACAAGATGAAGAAGGCTATTTTTGGTTTGTAGCACGTGGAGACGATATGATTATTTCTTCGGGTTATAATATTGCTGCTATAGAAGTGGAAAGTGTTTTGCTAACGCATGAAGAAGTTTTAGAATGCGCAGTTGTAGGTCTACCTGACGCAAATAGAGGAATGTTAGTTTGTGCAAATATTGTTTTAAAAGATCAATCTAAAGCGTCAGATGAATTGATAAAATCTATTCAAAACTGGTTCAAAGAAGTTGCTGCTCCTTATAAATACCCAAGGGTCATTAATTTTATGGCGCATTTACCAAAAACAGAAACTGGTAAAATTCAAAGATTTAAATTAAAATAATGAGAAAAACATTTTTGGTAATTAGTGCAACATTACTAACACTAACTGTAATTTTAACTTATGTAAACTGGAAATTTAGTTTCCTATTATTAATATTAATCCCATTAATAATTATGGGATTATACGACATGTATTTTGCAGATAGAACAATCCGTAGAAATTTTCCATTGCTTGGAAGAATGCGTTATTTATTATCTGCAATTGGTCCAGAAATAAGACAATATTTCATTGAAACAGATACTGAAGGGAGACCCTTTAATCGTTTACAACGTAACATTGTTTACCATCGTAGTAAAAAAGAAGTAGACACAATACCTTTTGGAACGCAACTAGATGTTTATAAAGAAGGTTATGAGTGGATAAATCATAGTATTCGTTCCATCTCTTTTTCAGATATAGACAAAAATCCAAAAGTTAAAATTGGTTCTTCACAATGCAAAAAACCATATAGTGCTAGTTTGTTTAACATTAGCGCAATGAGTTTTGGATCCTTAAGTAAAAATGCTATTTTAGCTTTAAATAATGGAGCAAAACAAGGTGGTTTTTACCATAACACTGGCGAAGGCGGTCTTTCTCCTTATCACTTACAAGGTGGTGATGTGGTTTGGAATATTGGAACTGGTTATTTTAGTTGCAGAAATAATGACGGAACTTTTAACGTGGATGAATTTGAAAAAAGAGCCCTTTTAGATGCTGTAAAAATGATTGAGATTAAATTCTCACAAGGAGCAAAACCAGGACATGGAGGTATTTTACCAAAAGAAAAAGTAACAGATGAAATTGCCGAAATTCGTTTAGTAGAAAAAGGAAATGATATTGTTTCGCCTCCTGCCCATTCTGCTTTTACAAATCCGTTAGAATTAATGGATTTTATAAAATTATTACGGGTAAAATCTGGCGGAAAACCTATTGGAATGAAAATATGCATAGGCAATAAGTCTGAATTTATTTCTTTATGCAAAGCCATGGTAGAAACAAAAACCTATGTAGATTTTGTAACTGTTGATGGCGGCGAAGGAGGTACAGGAGCAGCACCGCAAGAATACTCAGATCATGTTGGCATGCCCTTGCGAGATGCAATTGCTTTTGTGCACGATTGCTTAAATGGTTTTGGAATCAAAGACCAAATCAAAATAATTGCAAGCGGAAAAGTAATTACTGGCTTCGATATCATACGATGTTTATCCTTAGGAGCCGATTTATGTAATTCTGCACGTGGAATGATGTTTGCATTAGGCTGCATTCAAGCATTAGAATGTCATGCAAATACTTGTCCTACAGGAGTTGCAACACAAAATCCTAATTTAATGAAAGGACTAATTCCTGAAGATAAAAGTATTCGAGTGGCACGTTTTCAATACGAAACAGTAAAAAGCGCAATGGATTTAATGGCATCAGCCGGTTTAGCGCATCCAGACAATGTAACACGAGATGCAGTAACAACAAGAATAGATAGAAATAATGTAGAAACATTTGCACAAACGTTTCCTGAATTAGAAAAAGGGTGCCTACTAAATGAAGCCTCAGTTCCTAAAGAATTTTTGTACTTTTGGAAAAAAGCTAACGCAACTAAATTTTAGAAGCTATTTCCTGCTATACGCTATATCTTTTCTTTAAAAAAAAGAAAAGGATACCGCTTCTATCAGGGCTAAACTAATAGTAATTTGAGGGAATATTTGTAAAACAAGTGCTAATAAGTGAAATTTGTGGCTTAACAATAATGAGCAACAACTTTACAAAACAAAAAAATAATTATAAGTGAAAATTGTTTATTTACATGGATTAGAATCCAATAATTTAGGACCAAAAAACGATTGGTTACGCACGATTTCTGATTTATTTGATCCATATATTAATTATAAGGAGTCTAATATTTACGAAAGTCTAAAAACTAAAATTATAGCTTTTAAGCCTTCAATAATTATAGGTTCCTCCATGGGCGGTTATTTTGCAAATGAAATTGCTAAAGAGTTAGATATTAAAGCTGTTTTATTTAATCCAGCATTACATTCGAGGAATTTTGAACCAGACATGACTAATCATTTTATTGGAAAGTACAATCCAAATATTTATCTCGTTCTTGGAAAAAAAGACACTATTATTGACCCAATGATAACCATAGATCTTATAAAAAGAGGAGCAAATAAAAATTATACTTCTACTTTATTAGACCATGAACATGGCACACCATTTGAGGTTTTTAAAAGAGAAATAAATTATTTTATTAAAAAAGAATACAATGGAGTAAAATTTTAAAATCAGTGCTAATAAGTGAATTATAATCATCGAACTCATATAAAAAGTAAGAGTAAAGTGAGATAAATTTGTGCTTAAAAAAACAACAATAATGAACAACTGCTTTACAAAACAAGAAAAAATAAAATTCAGACATGTAGATTATGCAGGAATCGTCTTTTACCCTAGATTTCTAGAAATGCTGAACGATTTAGTAGAAGATTGGTTTGAAGAAGCTTTAGAGCGTCCTTTTTCAAAAATGCATGAAACAAATGGTATTCCAACGGTTGATTTAAAAATTCAATTTAAAAAAGCAGCTCGTTTGGGAGATATTTTAACTAAAAAACTTTGGGTAAAAAACCTTGGTGGCGCTTCTATACTTTGCGGTTTTCAATTTGAAGATGAAAACGGTAAAACTTGTTTAGAAGGCGAAGTTACTCTAGTAAACGTTGCATTTGCAGAAAATAGAAACAATATTAAAGCAGAGCCTTTTAGCGAGGAAATGAAAAATAAAATAATGAATTACAAATAATGAATTACGATTTAATCTCGTTTTCAATTCATAATTCGCAATTAAAAATTCGTAATTATTAAACTATGGAATTTAAAAAATTTAAAGCAGCAACCGTACAAACATCGCCTGTTTTCTTAAATGTTGAAAAAACAATAGATAAAGCAATTACTTTTGTAAAAGAAGCATCTAAAAATGGAGCGAAAATAATAGCTTTTCCTGAGGTATTTGTAGCAGGCTACCCTTACTGGAACTGGATTATGACACCCGTACAAGGAAGTAAATGGTATGAAGAATTATACAAAGCATCTGTAGATATTTCTAGTCCAGAAATTGAAAAACTTTGTTTAGCCGCAAAAGAAAATAATATTCAAATTGTTATAGGTATTAACGAACGTGGCAAAAGTTTTGGCGAAATTTACAATACTAATTTAATTATTGATAATAAAGGAGTTATCATTGGAAAACACAGAAAACTAGTACCTACATGGGCTGAAAAACTTACATGGTCAAGTGGTGATGGTTCTTCTCTAAAAGTGTATGATACAGAAGTTGGACCAATTGGAACCTTAGCTTGTGGCGAAAACACGAATACTTTAGCACGTTATACTTTATTAGCGCAAGGAGAATTAATTCACGTTGCAAATTACATTTCACTTCCTGTTGCTCCAGCAGATTATAATATGGCCGAAGCTATAAAAATTAGAGCAGCAGCACATTCATTTGAAGGAAAATTATTTACTATAGTTTCGTGCTCTACTATTTCACAAGAAATTATGGATGCTCTTAAACCAGATGTTCCTAATGTTGAAGAATTGCTAACGCGCAAAAATTCTGCTTTTTCTGGATTTATTGGTCCAAATGGAGTGGTTATAGGCGAACCATTAATTGATGAGGAAGGAATGATTTATGCAGATATTGATCTAGCAAAATGCATCCAACCAAAACAAATGCATGATATTTTAGGACATTATAATCGTTTTGATATTTTTGATTTAAGAGTAAATATTGCGCCAACAAAAAATATTACATTTATAAACAATCACGAAGAGTTTAATAAAAAATAAAATTTTACTATTAAGAAATTTAGAAAAATTTAGATATAACTAAATAACCTTAATTTCTTAATGGTTCAAAAAAATAAAACATGAACGAAAACCAATCAGACGATCAATACGGAAGAGCTCGAGTGCAAACAACACCTGAACTAGAAGCGTATTATAAAGATTTAGAAAATTTAGGAGCTGGTGCTCTTTGGACAGTTGCAAACGATATTGAACCTTGGGAACCAAAACCATCTTCTATACCTATGCTTTGGAAATACGACGATTTGCGACCTTTAGTTCTAAAATCTTCTGAATTAGTTACGCCAGAACAAGCAGGTAGACGAGTAGTTTATTTGGTAAATGATAAACGAAAAGATGTTTCCGCAGCTGTAGGTTGGCTATACACCGGTTTACAAGTTACGCGTCCAGGCGAGTTCACTTCTGCACATAGACACAAAGCTTCTGCCCTACGTTTTATTATGGAAGGCTCAGGCGGATATACTGTTGTAGACGGAAATAAAATTATGCTTGAAGTGAATGATTTTGTAATTACTCCAAACTCTACTTGGCACGAACATGGTGTGGAAGAAACTGGAAAAACGTGTATTTGGCAAGATGGATTAGACATTCCGTTAATAAATGCATTAGAAGCTAACGATTATGCTGTTTTTAATGGAACGCAACCTTTGGTTAAACCAACCAATTATTCTCCATTATCTTATGGTGGCGCTGGTGTTGTTCCTGCGGATGTTGTTTGGGATAAACCCTACTCGCCTCTTTTTAAATATTCATGGTCAAAAGTATATCCAGCTTTATTAGAAGCTGCACAAGTCAAGGAAGGTTCTCCTTATGATGGAATAATTATGCAATACTCTAATCCTTTAACAGGCGGACATGTAATGCAAACTATGGGAGCTTCCATTCAATTATTACGTCCAAGCGAACATACAAAAGCACATAAACACACTGGTTCATTCGTTTACCAATGCGCCAAAGGTAAAGGCTATTCTATCATCGATGGAAAACGTTTCGACTGGAAAGAACGCGATATTTTTTGTGTCCCTTCATGGATAAACCACGAACACGTAAATTTATCCAATACAGAAGATGCCGTTTTATTCTCATTCAATGATTTACCTGTAATGGAAAAATTGGGTTTGTACCAAGAGCAAGCATACACTGAAAATGACGGATTTCAACCTTTACAATAACAATATCAAGAACAAAAATCAATATTAATAAGATGAAAGCTAAATTTATTCTAATAATTGTATGCATCCATTTTCAAATATTTTCTCAAAATGTCAATTTTGATAGTGGTACAATACAAGCACAAAAGTATTTTGAGGAAATATCTTATGAATTAGTGAATGGTAAAATAATTTTACCAGTTATTATCAACGGAAAAACTTATCGTTTTATATTAGATACAGGTGCTCCTAATATAATTTCTAAAAAAATTTTAGAAGAATTAAACATAAAGCAATTAAACTCTATTAATGTAAGTGATGCCAATAATTTAACCGAATCCATGCAATCTGTTGAAATTCCTAATCTAAAAATTGGAAATTTAACCTTCGAAAATCAAATTGCGTTAGTTTATGATTTTGATAATCATAATTTATTAAGTTGTTATAAAATTGATGGTTTTATTGGAAGTAATTTACTCAGAAATTCATCTATAAAAATTAGTAAAACAGATCAGAAAATTTTTATCACAGATAATGTTAAAAACTTAAATCCTAAAAAGAAACCGTCAAAAATAAAATTATTTGGAACCCAAAAAGCACCTCATGTAGAATTTAATTTTGTTGGAAAAAACAAAAAGAAAGCAACTGATATGGTACTCATTGATACCGGAATGGAAGGAGGTTACGATATGTCGAATAGAGCTTTTAATATTTTTGAAAAGTATAAAATTTTTGAAACTATTGCGAAAACTACAGGTGTAAATAGCGGAGGTCTTTTTGGCTTTGGAAAACCTAATGAGCATAGATTGTTGCAAGTTGAAACGGCAAAATTAAATGGAATATTTATAAAAAACATAATTATTGAAACAACAAGTGATAATAATTCGAGAATTGGATTAGAATTACTAAATTATGGAGATTTGATCCTCGATTTTAAAAAGAAAAATGTTTATTTTGAGATAAATGACTCCGTTACATTAGAAAATAAAATTCCGAGATATAATGCCGCAATTTTAGATAATAAATATGTTATTGGAATGGTTTGGGATGAAAACTTAGCTAAACAAATTAGTTATGGGGATGAAATTATTAGTATTGATTCAAAAAAAGTTAGTGAAATTAGTTTTTGTGATATTCTAAATTTAAAAAACGAGATTAAAAATAAAAACAACTATTTACTTGAAATAAAAAATAAAGAAAACGAAATAATAACAATAAACATACAAAATTAAAACATGAAACTACTTACTTATAAAACAGAAACATCAGAACCAAGATTAGGATTTATTCACAACCAACAAGTTATTGACATGGAAGACTTTGGAGATGTTTCCAATTTTCCATTACCTAATGACATGTTAGAATTAATTGACATGGGTTTTGAGGTAATAGCGGAAATCACAAATTTAATTGATGAAACTTCAGAGCAGCAATTAGTAGAAATTAGCCTTTCAATGGATGCAATTACTGTTTTAGCACCTATTCCTTACCCAAGAAAAAATATTATTGGAATTGGTTTAAATTATACAGAACACGTTGCTGAAAGTGCTAGAACTTTAGATACTTCTAATGATTTACCACAACAACCGGTAATTTTCTCAAAACCACCTACAACGGTAACTGCAACAAATACTGAAATCCTTTTAAACAGTAAGTTAACAAATCAATTAGATTGGGAAGTTGAATTAGCTGTAATTATCTCAAAAAAAGGAAAATATGTTCCTAAAGCAGATGCAATGGATTATGTATTTGGTTATACCGTGATTAATGATATTTCAGCGCGTGATTGTCGTCGTTCTGGGCAATGGATTGTCTCAAAAGGACAAGATACTTTTGCACCAATGGGACCCATTTTAGTTACAAAAGACGAAATTGAAAATCCTCATAACTTAAACTTATCTTTAACTGTTAATGGAATTGAAAAACAAAACTCTAATACAGAATTTATGTTATTCAATATCAATGCTTTAGTAGAAGATTTAAGTACTGTATTTACCTTAGAAGCCGGAGATATTATTGCTACTGGAACACCTGCAGGAGTTGGCGCTGGTAGAAATCCACAAGAATGGTTAAAAGATGGCGATGTGGTAGCATGTACCGTTGAAGGAATTGGTACAATTGTAAATACGATTAAGGAGATATAGAAAAAAGTGTTCCGTTTTTAGCGTTCCGTAGCAATTTTTGCTCAAAACCTTTTAAACTCTTAAGCTTTTAAACTAAAAAACTAAAAAATGAAATACAGAATAGGTCAAATAGTTCCATCCTCAAACGTAACGATGGAAACTGAAATTCCAGCAATCTTTCGTTCAAGAGAAACTATACTTCCTGAGCGTTTTACTTTTCATAGCAGTAGAATGCGAATGAAAAAAGTAACCAAAGAAGAATTAGCAGCAATGGATGCTATGAGTTTAAAATGTGCACAAGAATTATCAGATGCGCATGTAGACGTTATGGGTTATGCTTGTTTAGTAGCCATTATGAGTATGGGACGTGGTTATCATTGCGTTTCAGAAGTTAATTTACACCAAGAAACAGTTGCAAATGACTTCCCTACTCCTATTGTAACTTCGGCTGGAGCTTTAATAAATGGTTTGAAAGTTTTAGGAGCAAAACAAATTTCAATTATTACTCCATACATGCGTCCATTAACAGATATGGTTGTAGATTATATTGAACACCAAGGTATTAAAGTAAAAGAAAGTATTGCACTTGAAATTCCTGATAATTTAGAAGTAGCGGCTCAAGATCCTTTGAATTTATTGGAAATATATAAACAATTAGATTTAACAGGAATTGATGTTTTAGTGGTTTCTGCTTGTGTACAAATGCCCTCATTAGAAGCGATTGATTTAATTCAGAAAGAAATTGGAATTCCTGTAACTTCTGCAGCAGTTTGTACTACTTACGAAATGATGAAAAAATTAGGAATTGAAGCCAAATCAGCTATTGGTGGAGAATTGTTGAATGGAAAATATTAAGCAATATATTCTATTTTAAAACATTTATTTAAGTAAATATTAAAAGTTATAATTGTCTTTTTAACAAGATGATTATAACTTTTTTTCGTAGATTTATAAAAGTAATTTAGCGTTAAAACAGCTTCAAGCGGTGAAATTAAAAAAGCCTATCGAAAAAAGTTAGGAAATTACGTCCAGATAATTACTTCTGAATAAAATTTTACAACTTCTTTAATATTGAGAACGGTTAAACCAATATGGAAAAAGGATTTTGGATGTTGTTTTTTCATAATTTCTATTTTTAGTACTGCAAAATTAAGTTGTATTTGCTCCATAGACGATAACTTACTAAAAAGTAGTAGAGTTACTAAAAAGAGTTAAATTTTGAAATTGAGTCACTTATAAAAATTAATAATGCTTAAAACACACATTGACCTTTACGTCACACTATGCTTTTAATTTAAACCAAATGGAAACCTTTAATTTTATTTCATTTATTAGAAGGTGCCATAGGATGGAGTGAATTGCAAAAAAAAGTAACAGCAATTTCTGAAAAATTGTTTGTATAAATCGTTAGAGAACTCGAAAAAAACGAGTTAATTATTCCTATTATTTATCCTATTGTACCTTCAAAAGTAGAATATAAATTGAGCGAACGAGAAAAATCATTGACTTCTGTTTTAAATAGTTTAGACCAATAGGGTTTAAAAGACAGTCAATCATATGGTACTAAAAATAAGTAATTATAAAAAATCCTAAATCAAAACTAATTTCTGATTTAGGATTTTCGTTATAAAATGCAGTTTAATGCTACTTATTTTATTTAAAAATTATTTAAATTCAATTATAAATTCTTCTTCAGGAGTTCTCACTTTTTTCATTGGAGCAATCCAGTCTTTAGTCGTATCAGCGTAACCTACATACATTAAAGAAACACTTTTTAAACCTAATTTGTCTAGTTCTAAGATTTCATCCACAACACTGTTGTCAAAACCTTCTACAGGCGTACTGTCTACTTTTAATTCTGCAGCTTGGCCTAAAGCAAGTCCAAGAGCAATATAGGTTTGTCTTGCAATATGTACGAAATTTTCTTCTGCAGGTTGTTCCAAATAAATTTTCTTTAACATATCTGTATAACTACTAAAACGTCCTTTTTCTAAGCCACGCTCTTCTGTAGTAAAATCGAATACTTTATCAATTCGCGCTGCAGTGTAGCGATTCCAACCAGCAAAAATTAAAACATGAGAACAATCTCTCATACACTCAGGATTTAATGCTCCTTTTACTAATCTTTCTTTTAATTCTTGCTTTTCAACAACAATTATTTTAAAAGGTTGTAATCCAGAAGAACTAGGCGCTAAACGAGCTGCTTCTAAATTTTATCTATATTTTCTTTACTTACTTTCTTGCTTGAATCGTATGCTTTTACAGCATGTCTCCAGTTTAAATCTTCTATTAAAGCCATTTTTTACGTATTGAAAAATTATTTCATTTACTCGTTTGAAACTGTCAATTTTACGGGCATGTTTCCTCTTGTAGCATTAGAATATGGACAAACTTGATGCGCTTTTTCAATCAATGATTGTGCAACTTCTATAGTTACTCCTGGAATAGTAGCATGCAATTCTGCTTCTAATGAAAAACCTCCAGTATCATTTTGACCAATGCTTACATTTGCAGTTACCGTAGTTGTTCCCGTTTGGATTTTTTCTTTTTTAATTACCAAGTTCAAGGCACTATCAAAACAAGCGGAATATCCTGCTGCAAAAAGCATTTCTGGATTGGCAAAATCATCATTTACTCCGCCCAAAGCTTTAGGATGTCTTACTTCTAAAGAAACAATTCCGTTTTCGCTTTTTACGTGTCCGTTTCTACCACCAGTTGCAGTAGCTTTTATTGTATACAATGTTTTCATATCTATTTTTTTAAAATTTTAGTAATTATGTTTTTTAAGACTAACAAATCTTCGATTGAAATAGCCATAGTTTCCATTAATTGTATTGGAATACAAGACGCTTTTTCTTTTAATGCTTTCCCTTTTTCGGTTAACGATATATTTACCAATCGTTCATCAACCTTACTTCTAATTCTGGTAACAAACTCTTTATGTTCCATTCTTTTTAGTAAAGGCGTTAGCGTTCCGCTGTCTAGTTTTAATTTTTCACCTAGTTGATTAACCGTTTGTCCATCAAATTCCCACAAGGTAAGCATTACTAAATATTGCGGATATGTAAGTTGCAACTCTTCTAACAAAGGACGATATTGGTTAATAATTTCCTTTGCGAAAACATACACAGGAAAACAAATTTGCTCGCTAAGGTGTAAGGTGTCTTTCATGTTTTTAATTTGATAATACAAATATAACGCAAAATTATATTTTACACAATTTAATTGTAAAAGATTAGCATACATTTAACAAAACAAGAATGAGAAAATTGTGCTTACTTTTTTTTAAGAATAAATATTAATAATAAGACGTTAAGTGAAGTTAATGCAATTAGATAGAACTACGTGGGAGACTCTTTCTTTAAAGGATAATAAGTTTGTTTTTACGTTTTATAGCAATGAACTTATAATATTAAATTATCTTGAAGAATTTCACAATAAATAAATGGTTTATAATGAAACACTACGGTTAAACTATTTTTGTTTTTAATTATGAATTTAATAATAGATATTAAGGTCAAATACATCTTTCAATTTAGAATTTTGTAAGTTCATGAAACCAATTGAATCCTTATTTAAAAAAAGCAATCAAGTTCTTTATAACCTATTACTCTTTTTCTTATTATTTTAAGTTTTTTTGGTAATCCTACTTGTAACTCGTATATGTTAAATATGAGTTGGTTAGATTTTTTCAAAAATTAAAAATTTATTTTACTAACTACTTTAAAGCTTCTCGTAATATTACTATTTCTTATTTGTCAACTTTTTTATTTTGGATTCAAGAGATAAACCATATTGGTAGCCATAGTCGTAAATTAAGTCAATTTTATCTAAATCTAATATACCAAAATCGGTCATTTTTGGTGGTTCTATGTATAAATCGCATTGGTTAAACTTATGGTTATTTGCACTGTCTAAAGCTAAATGAAAACTTCTATCTAATACATTTTTCATGTCAATTTCCTGCACTTCTCTATTTATAGAATTTACATTTACCCCTATGATTTTGTTGCAATTATTTAATAAAGGTTCTATTGGGAAATTATTTAAAACACCGCCATCAACATAATAATTTCCTCGATAATAAAGCGGAGAAAATAATACAGGAATACAACTAGAAGCTAATAAGGCAGAAGATAATTCGCCATCAGAGAAATAATTAATTTCTCCTTTTAAGATATTGGTTGCTGCTATAATAAGTGGAATATTTAAATCTTCGAAAGAATTATTTTTAAAATAAGTTTTATAAATATCTTCGAAACCTTTCATAGAGAACAAACCTTGCTTAACAATGTTTAAATTCGAAAAATTAAAAAAATGCCCATTTTTAATAATAGAAACTATTTTAGCAACTCCTAAACCTTTCGCATAAAAGGCACCAACAATAGCTCCTGCACTTGTACCCGAAATAATAGAAGGTTGTATGCCAAATTCTTCTAATGCTTTTAAAATTCCCAAATGTGCAATACCTCTTGCACCACCTCCAGATAATACTATTCCATATTCATATTTCATGTTGTTAATTACATTAAATGTTATCTATTTAACAACTTATAATCTGCAATAACAAGGGCTGCCATAGCTTCAACAATAGGAACTGCTCTTGGTAAAACGCAAGGATCATGACGACCTTTACCTTGTTGTTCAGTTAATTCTCCTTGTGTAGTTAATACTTCTTGTTTTTGTAATAAAGTAGCAACTGGTTTAAAGGCAACTCTAAAATAAATATCCATTCCGTTACTTATTCCACCTTGAATTCCACCAGATAAATTGGTTTTAGTAGTTCCATCTGCATTAAAAAAATCGTTATGTTCACTTCCTATCATTTTTGCGCCACAAAAACCGCTACCAAATTCAAATCCTTTTACGGCATTTATAGATAACATTGCTTTGCCTAATTCGGCATGCAATTTGTCAAAAACAGGCTCTCCAAGACCAATTGGTACGTTTTGAATAACACAAGTTATAGTTCCGCCAATAGTGTCTCCTTGTTTTTTAATTTCTTTAATTCGCGCAATCATTTTTAAAGCAGTTGCTTCATCTGGACAACGAATGGCATTACTTTCTATTTTAGAAAAATCTAACTCTTGGTAAGGTTTATCTATAAATATTTCTCCAACAGAAGAAACAAAAGCATTAATTTTAATTTCAGGAATTATTTGTTTAGCAATTGCACCTCCAACAACTCTACAAGCTGTTTCTCTTGCAGAACTTCTTCCTCCTCCTCTATAATCTCTTATGCCATATTTCTTTTCATAAACATAATCGGCATGACTTGGTCTATATGTGTCTTTTATATCAGAATAATCTTGTGATTTTTGATTGGTATTCAATATGGAAAAGCCAATTGGAGTTCCTGTTGTAAATCCTTCAAAAATTCCTGAATGAAATTGTACTTCATCTTCTTCCTTTCTTTGAGTTACTATAGCAGATTGTCCTGGTTTTCTTCTTTGCATTTCTAAAGTTATTGCAGCAAAGTCTAGTTTTATACTAGGAGGACACCCTTCAATAATACCGCCAATTGCATTACCATGCGATTCTCCAAAAGTAGTTAGCTTGAATAGTTTACCAAATGAATTACCTGACATTTTTGATTTTTTTGATTAGTAAAACAAAGGTACTTATTATCTATAATAAAAAATAATTATAGGAAAATTAGAATTTAATTTATAATAGTTATATTCGTCATAAATATTTAGTTATGAAAAAAGCGATTGTTTTAATCAACATATTTGTCCTTATTTTTTTGATTTCTTGTTCCAATAATGATGTTGTTGTTCTAAATGACATAAATATTCCACTTACTGTTGGAAATTATTGGAAATATGATGTAGAAGAAAATGGTGTTACTCAAGAAGATTATTTATCTATTTCTGGAGATATCGTTATAGGTTCAAACTCTTATAAAAAATTTGAGACTTTAGAAAATTTACCTGTAGGTTTTTATTCTTTATCTCTAAACGATAATGGTGTTAGACAATTAGAAAATGCTTTACTACTTACCGGTAATATACCTTTAAATGAAGCGCAAAATTTACCTTTTAATTTAGATTTGAACTTGGTAGATTTTAAAATTTTTAAAGGGAATGCAAGTTTAAATGAAACTTTATCTACTAAAAATGGTACTATTAACCAAACAATCAATGGTTATCCACTCATAATTAATTATCAATTAAAATCTATTGCAGGTAATAATTTTACAAGTTTTACTTCTCCAAATACAGATGTTTTTATGGATGTAAAAGAGGTTAAAATTGTATTAACAGTTAGTATTACCACTATTATAAGCGGGATTACAATTACTGTTTTATCTAGCCAAGATATTTTAACATCTAATCAATATGTTGCAAATAATATTGGTGTAGTACACACTAACACAATTATAAATTATACAATTCCTCAGCTAATTGCAGACCAAATTAATTTGCCAGCAAATTCTACACAAATACAAAACGAATATTTAACGAGCTATTTTGTACAATAATTTAGCATTATTATTATTTAAATTGTTTAGATTTGTAAAAATAGATTTTTTTATGAAAACAAAAATTTTATCTGCTTTTTTACTATTAGGAATAGTATTTAGCGCAAACGCCCAAGAAATTTCAAAAAATGCACTAGGTTTAAGACTTGGTGATAATGATGGTTTTGGCGGAGAAATTTCTTATCAAAGAGGATTATCTGATAATAATAGATTAGAACTTGATTTAGGATGGAGAAATAGTAATACTGTTGATGCTTTTAAATTAACTGGTTTATACCAATGGGTTTGGAATATTGAAGGAGGATTTAATTGGTACGCTGGTGTAGGTGGTGGACTTGGTTCTTGGAGTATTGATGAAAAATATAATGATAGCGGAACTTTCTTTTTTGCAGCTGGAGATATAGGTATTGAATACTTATTTGATTTTCCGTTACAATTATCTTTAGACTTTAGACCAGAATTGTATTTTGGTGGTGATTACGGAGATTACGACGACAATTTTGGTCCGGATATTGCTCTTGGAGTTAGATATAGATTCTAAAAAATAACTTATAAAATAAAAATAGCTGTTTCATTTTTATGAAACAGCTATTTTTATTTTACAATAGTTTGTTGTTTTGTTTTTATGAAACAGCTATTTTTATTTTACAATAGTTTGTTTTGTTTTTGGTATTACTACAATACAATAAGGGTTTGTTAATACCATAGTTACCATTTCTCCTTTAGATGGTGAAATTTCCTTTTTCTTTATATATAGTATTTCTTTTTCTAGCTTTAAACTCTCAACTTCAATAGAGTATCCACCCGTATTTCTCTGTCCCAATAATAAAATGCAAATGTTGTTTTTAGAAAAATCAATGTTTGATAATTCAGCATAAAAATCTTCCTTTACATTTAATTTTTTTATAAAATCAATATAATTTTGATTGTTTTTTATAAGAATATAATCTACTTCATCTGTAATTATATTTTGACCGGAATACAAAATTTTATAGTCTATATTTTTATTCGAAGCACAAGAAATTAAAAATAAAGCTAAAAGCAAAATATAATTTTTCATATTTAGATAATTATTTACAGTTTTCCTCAATTGCTTTAATATATAACTCTTCATAAAGTGGCAATATTTTTTGAATATCAAAATTGGTTGCTACTTTTAAAGCATTTTCTTTAAACTGCTTTAATTTCACTTCATCTGAAAGAATAGAAATAGCATTTTTACTCATTTCTTTGATATTGCCAACATTACTTAAATATCCTGTAACACCATTTATATTTACTTCTGGTAGACCGCCAGAATTACTTGAAATAATAGGAACACTACATGCCATAGCTTCTAATGCTGCTAATCCAAAACTTTCTGTTTCAGATGGAAGTAAAAACAAATCCGTTAGACGTAAAATTTGTTCTATTTCATTACTATTACCAAAGAAAATTACTTTATCTAAAATACCTAAATCAGCACATAATGTTTCTGCAATTTCTTTTTCTGTACCTTCCCCAACCATCATTAATTTGGATGGAATTTCTTTTTGAATTTCAAAAAATATTTTAACTACATCATCAATTCTTTTAACTTTTCTGAAATTTGAAATATGTGTAATTATTTTCTCATCCGCTGCTGCCATTAATGCTCTTTGACAAAGTGTTTTTATTTCCTTTACTTCTTTATTTATTTCAATAAAATTTGGAATAACTTGGATTTCTTTCTTAATATCAAACAATCTATAAGTGGCATCTCTTAGACTTTCAGAAACACTTGTAACATAATCTGATTTATTGATGCTAAAAGTAACTGCAGGCTTATAGAATGGATGATTTCCTACTAAAGTAATATCAGTACCATGTAAAGTAGTAATCATTGGTAAATTAATACCTTCTTCTGCTAGCATTTTTTTTGCCATGTAACCAGCATAAGCGTGTGGAATTGCGTAATGTACATGTAAAACATCAATTCCATGTAATTTTACCATATCTACTAATTTACTTGATAAAGCTAACTCGTAAGGTTGATAAAGAAATAAAGGATATTCAGGTACATTTACTTCGTGGTAAAATATATTTTTATTTAATAGAGCTAAACGAACCGGCTGACTATAAGTTATAAAATGAATCTCGTGTCCTCTTTTTGCTAATTCAGAGCCTAATTCTGTTGCTACTACTCCACTTCCTCCAAATGTTGGATAACAAACAATTGCAATTTTCATTTTTTAATAATTTATTGTTAAAAGTACATTTTAAAGCAAAGACTATTTTTAAACTTTTGTTAAATTATTATTTGACGCAATATTTTAGCTATTTTAAACAAAATTTGAATTATATTTTGGTTCCATTTTGTTTTACTAAAGAATTTTAATTAACTATTCCATAATAGCTTCATAAATAACTTTCTGAATATTTTCTCTAATATTTTCTCTAGACAAATTATTTGTGTTTGCCTCTGGAAATGTTCTGTTTGACAAGAATATATATACAATTTCTTTATCAGGATCTGCCCAAGCCATTGTTCCGGTAAAACCTGTATGTCCAAAACTTGTAAGAGAAACACATCCACAAGTAGGTCCTGCTGTTCCTAATTGGGGTTTGTCAAAACCAAGCCCTCTTCTATTTCCATCTTTACAAAAATAGCAAGTATTAAAGACATTTAAAGTCGATTCATTAAAAAACTGATGGTTTCCATAATTCCCTTTTTGCAAATACATTTGCATTATTTTTGCAACATCCAATGCGTTAGAAAACAACCCCGCATGGCCTGAAACTCCTCCTTGCATAGCAGCTCCCATATCATGTACATATCCTTGTATTTTTGTAAAACGAAAGTAATTATCAATTTCTGTTGGGACAATATTACTCATGTCAAATTTTCGTAAAGGATTATAAGTTGTGTTGTTTGCACCTATAAAAGAATAAAAATTATCTTCTGAAAGTTTATCTAATTTTTTTGAAGTAGCTCTTTCTAAATATTCTTTCATTAAAATAAACGAAAAATCACTGTATTTATATTCTTTTCTTGGCAACAAGTCGCTTTCTGCAATAATTTTTATAATTGTGTCGTTATAATCTTTTCTTAAATATAAATTTTCAGAAACCTGAACTGAGAATTTATCTGTGTATGTTTTTTCATAATATTTTTCAGAAGGAAAATCTAAACTATTTAAAGTTTTTTTATAAAATGGTTCCCATGGCTTTAATCTTGCTTGGTGCGTTAACAAATCTAAAAAAGTAATATTTGCCTTATTTGTTTTCTTAAATACGGGCAACATTTGGCTCAATTTTGTGTCTAATTTTATTTTACCTTCTTCATATTGAAGCATTAAATTAGGTAAAGTTGCTAATATTTTGGTTAAAGATGCTACATCATACAAATTAATATTACTAACCTTATCTATATTTTCGTATGTAAAATATCCAAAAGCTTTTTGGTAAATTACTTTTCCTTTTCTTGCAACTAAAATTTGCATTCCTGGAGTCATTTTTTTATCTATTGCAACATTCGCAATAGAGTCAATTTTAGACAAAATAGCAGAGTTCATACCAACGTTTTCTGCAACTCCAAAACTAAATCTATTTATTAATGAAGTATTTATTCCTTCCCCAACTTTGAAAAAATTATTTATAGAAACGGGTAACTTCCCTTTAGATTGCTTTGCTCCAAAAATAATTTCAGCAGCCGTAATTTGTGCAAAAGAATTATTTTGATAAGCCAAAAGAAGACCTTCTATTTCAGAAAAATCATCTATTTCTAATAAAGAATAAGGCTTTGTAAAGAAAGTAACAATAGTTTCATTTTGTTTAGAAATTTCATTAATCCAAGACAATTCTTCAACGCTTAAAGTATGGTTTTTCCATGCTCCATCTTCTTTATGATAACCAATAATTACTTTGGTAAACTTTTTTAAATCTTCTAAAACTGTCTCTAAATTAGTCTGTGTAATTTCCGTTACATTTGTATATTTATTTAACGTTTCTAAAAAAAGAGATGCATCATCGTTTCCTAATTTTAGGAAAGCAATTTTCTCTTTTTCAATATTTTTTATAGGTAAAACAGCATTTTTATTTATTAATGTTGTCATTGCATTCTCATACAAATCGAAATTTAATGCATCAAACTTCGGTTTATTTAAATCTGCTACTATATGCTCTAAATTTATTTCTTTGTACTTATTTAATTCTGCTGTGTATTTATAACTTAGTATTTTTTTTACAGAATAAGAAAGCCTATCTTCTGTTAAAGTTCCTTTCTTATATGCAGTCTTAAATTTACTTAAAGCCAACGGAACATTTTCTGGGAATAATAAAATATCATTTCCTGCCAAAAAAGCTTCTAAATCAATATCTCCAGGTTGCTTAAAATTACTTGCTCCTTTCATGTTTAGAGCATCGGTAAAAATTAAGCCTTTAAAACCCAAATCCTCTTTCAAAATATTTGTTACAACTTTATAAGAAATAGAAGTTGGATATCCTTTTCTAGGTTCTAAACTTGGAATATCTAAATGCGCAACCATTATACTAGATAAACCGTTCTTTATAAGCTCTTTATAAGGATAAAGTTCAACTTCATCTATTCGCTGCTTGTCAAAATTTACAACAGGCAAAGTATGGTGCGAATCTGAGGAAGTATCGCCATGACCTGGAAAATGTTTTGCCGTGGCAAATAGACCTTCGGTTTGAAAGCCTTTTATTAAGGCAACTGCACGTTCTGCAACTTTAAATTTATCTTCTCCGAAGGAACGATTTCCTATAATAGGGTTTTTTGGATTGGTATTAATATCCACTACAGGTGCAAAATTAAAATGAATTCCCATTCGTTTAGATTGTTGCGCCATTTGTTGCCCCATTTTTTCAATTAAATACATATCTTGAATAGCTCCAAGTGTCATGTTCCAGGGATAACGATAAGTTGAATCTAAACGCATGCTTAAACCCCATTCTGCATCAATACCAATAAATAAGGGTATTTTTGATTCGGCTTGGTATCGATTTGTTAGTTCAGCTTGGCGAACAGGACCTCCTTGAAAAAAAATTAGACCTCCAATATTATATTTAGTAATTAGTTTTTCAACGGAAACATTATGTGCTTCGTTTTTATTTGAATAAGCAGCAACCATGAATAATTGTCCAACTTTTTCCTCAAAAGTAAGTTTGTTATAAATACTATCGACCCAATTCTGTTGTGAAATAAGTATTTTTTCTTGAGCAAATAATAAGTTACTGAATAATAAAAAGGTAAGTATGAAACGCATGGAAATTCATGTTTATAAAAAATCATCATTTAGTTAAATGATGATTTTAAGATTTTGTTATTAAAAATATTTAAAAAAATCTACTATGCCAGCTTTCACTAGCAGGAACTTCCCAAAAATCTTCCCACTCTTCAATTGTATTTACTAAATTATTAAAAACAATTGTTGTTGCAGAAACAGATTTTGCTTTTGCCATTTTTTTAAAATCAATTAAAGATTTATAAGCAATAAATTCTCCGGTTTTAAAGGTTACATTCATTCTATCCATTAAATCAACAGTATATTTTTGTTCTAAGGATTGAATAAATTGAACGGAAGTATCAATAGAACAGCCTGTAGCTGCCTGAACATCTGTATTTACAGCTAAGATAATAAATCTATTATATTTTACTAAGCATGAAGATTCTAGACTTTGACCGTGCGCTGCCCAATTTTCACTGAAAGTATGTAATGCACTTTCAATTTCTATAACTTCAGCATCTGAAAATTTTCTATCCGACTGATAAATCCATATTCTAGAATGTGCTGGTAAAGATTCAAAGGGTATAAACATATTATTTTTTTATTATTTCGGATACAATTTTATATGTAACGAATTTTTTAATTTTAGCATTATATAATTCAAGTTCATAATAATAAACTTGTACTAATTCATTTGTTTTTAATACACTATCTGTAATTAAAAAAGCATTGTCAAAATCATTTAATAAGATAAAACTGTTTGATTTACCAGAGTCTTCTTTGACAGAAAAGGTAATAAATTGTTCAGCCTTAAATTCTCCAAACTTTCCAGTTACAAATAATTCTTCTGTAGCATTTTCTTCGACTTCTAGATAATCATCTATATTTTCCGTAAGAACTGTTAAAAAAGCAGGACAACTAGTAGCAAGTTTAATACCAATATCTTTTGCTAATAATTCCATTTTAGATTCATTAGAAATTTCATTTTTACCATAATATGTTTCAATATCTTTTTCATATTTAGAAAAATCTTGAATCATACAAAGACCTAGCGTAACTTCTAAATTTTCTTTGGTAATTTGTTTTGCTGCAATACACTCGCAAGTTCTTTTAGAAATTTTTTCTATTAATTCTTCTTTAGAAATATTTTGCGCAAAAATTACTTGAGAAATAAGTAAAAATAAAATAATCTTTTTCATGTTACAAATCCTGAGCATTAGCAATTAACTCTGCAATATCTAAAACTTTTACCTCGCCTTCTTTATTTTTATTTTTAATACCGTCTGTCATCATTGTGTTACAAAAAGGACAACCAGCAGCAATAATTTCGGGTTTGGTTTCCAAAGCTTCTTCTGTGCGTTCAATATTTACTTCTTTGTCTCCAGGTTCTGCATCTTTAAACATTTGTGCTCCACCTGCTCCGCAACAAAGACCATTTGCACGAGAACGTTTCATTTCTACAAGTTCGGCATCTAATTTTTGTATTAACTCTCTTGGCGCTTCATATATATTATTAGCTCTACCTAAATAGCAAGGGTCATGGTAGGTAATGCGTTTACCCTTAAATTGACCACCTTCAATGGTTAATCTACCGTCGTCTAAGAGAGATTTTAAAAATTGTGTATGGTGCACAACTTCATATTTACCGCCTAATTGTGGATATTCATTTTTTATTGTATTGAAACAATGAGGACATGCCGTAACAATCTTCTTTACTTCATAAGCATTCATAACTTCAATATTAGTCATTGCTTGCATTTGAAATAAAAATTCATTTCCTGCTCTTTTTGCTGGATCTCCTGTACAACTTTCTTCTGTTCCTAATACTGCAAAAGGTACATTTGCTCTATTTAGTATTTTTACAAATGCTTTTGTAATTCTTTTTGCTCTATCGTCAAAACTTCCAGAACAACCAACCCAAAAAAGTACTTCTGGTTCTTTTCCTTGAGCCATCATCTCAGCCATAGTAGGCACAATTAAATTTTCAGCCATGTTTTTTTGTTAAGTTATTTAATAGTTATTGAAATTCAAACTATCCTATTATATACAAATCTATTTAATCTTCTTTATTCGTGGTGTCCGTCATTAAATACCTGAATAGTAGCATCTTTGTCAACTAAATTAGTAAATTTCCCTTTATATCTGGTTGCTTTAACTAAATGATTGTCAATCCAATGGTAATTTCCTCCTCTAGGTTTGCCCATTACCATTCCATGAAATTTAAATCCATGTCTATTTAACCATTCTTCTGTTACAATTCTGTGCTCTTCTGTTCTTGAAGTAAAAAAACAAATTACATGACCATCGTCATACCATTTATTTAGCGTTTCTAAAGCATCTGGATAAACTTGCGCATTAACCATTCTTTCTGGCTCCTCATTTGGAATGTCTTCACAAATAGTACCGTCAATATCTATTAAATAGTTTTTTATTCCTTCTGGCAAAATAGGACTTAAAAGTGCTCCGTTTTCTGAAATGTTTTGCAATTTCACTTCAATATCTTGTTTGTTCATTTTTGTAATCTTGTTGTTGTAACTCTTTTTACTCTTCAGATGCCCAATTTAAGCGGTCCATTTGATTGTACTGCCATGGCGCTCCATTATTTTCTATATTAGTCATCATATTATTTAACTCCATTGGAGCTGCACTTTGTTCCATAACTAAATATTGTCTCATATCCATAATGATTGACAACGGACTAATGTTTACAGGACATTCTTCTACACATGCATTACAAGATGTACAAGCCCAAAGTTCTTCTGGAGTAATATAGTCATTTAGTAAAGATTTTCCATCCTCTACAAAAACACCTTTATTTAAATCAATATTTTTACCAACTTCTGTTAAACGATCACGAGTGTCCATCATTATTTTACGAGGAGAAAGTTTTTTACCTGTTTGACTAGCTGGACAAGCTGAAGTACAACGTCCACATTCTGTACAAGTATATGCACTTAATAATTGTACCCAATTTAAATCTTGCACATCAGAAGCGCCAAATTTAGCAGGAACAGCATCTGGATTTACAGGAGCAGCAAAAGGATCGGCAGTAGGATCCATCATTAATTTTACTTCAGTAGTTACGGTTTCATTATTTGCAAATTGTCCTTGTGGATTTAAATTTGAAAAATACGTATTAGGGAAGGCTAATAAAATATGTAAATGTTTGGAAAAATATAAATAATTTAAAAAAGTAATTACCATGAGGAAATGTCCCCACCAACCTACTCTTTCTAAAATGTGTAATGCTCCTTCTGATAAGTTTCCAAATAAAGCAGGTCCTATATATTGAGAAATTGAGAAATTAAAACTTCCTTCACCTTCATAATGAGATGCTCCTAAATTATATAAAACTTCGTCAGTACCGTTCATCGTAAAGATGCATACTACAAGAACAATTTCCATAATAAGTATTAAATTTCCATCTTTTGTAGGCCAACCTAGCATTTCTGCTTTAGTAAAACGTGGAAGTTTTAATAAATTTCTTCTTGCTAAAAAAATAATCGTTGCAACAAGTGCTAAAAACGATAAAATTTCAATAAAACTGATTATAAAAGTATAAAAACCTCCAAGAAAAGGTTTTGAAAAACGATGTGTACCAAAAATACCATCTATGATAATTTCTATTAATTCAATTTGCGTAATAACAAATGCGGCATACAGTGTAAAGTGTAATATTGCTACAATGGGCTTTTTAAACATTTTTTGTTGGCCAAAAGCTACCAAAAGCATTGTTTTTAATCTAGCTTTAGGATTATCTTTTCTATCAACATCTTTACCAAGCTTAATATTTTTGATAAGTTTACCAAAGTTTTTTGCAAATAGACCAAATCCACCTACTAGAACTATAATAAATACTATGTTTTGTAAATAATTCATAAAAACAGTTTTATTTGTTTGTATCGGTTGGCTCTATATATGGTTTGTTTTTCTTTCCAAATACAGAAACATTTATATAACGTGTAGGGTTTAACCTTAAATCTTGTAATAATAATTCTAATTCATTGGAGGCTTTAGTAAAGTTATTATACATGGTTTCATCTTTCATTAATTTACCCATTGTTCCTTTTCCTTGTTCCATATCTGACATTAACTTATCTACACTTGCTAATGTTTTTTCTAAATTTCTTACCGTTTGCCCAAGATTTGCCTTATTTAAAGAATCAGAGATTGAAGTAAAATTGGAAGACATTTTGTCTAAGTTAGAAAACGTTGTGTCAAATTTGCTTTTATTATTTTCAAGAATAGCATTTAAATTTTTGGATGCGCCACTAAAATGAATCATTGTTTGATTCAATTCTGCTAAAGTGTTTTTAAGGTTTGCTTTTCCTTTTTCATCTAAAACTTCGTTTACGTTTGCAAATAAAACATTTGCGTTTTGTAATAGTACTTCTACTTTATCTTTTAAAGGTATAATTTGTTCTGCTAAAGCATCCGTTAAACCAAGTTTAGAAGCACCTTTTAAATAATCACCAGAAACAGTATAGTTTCTATCTTCAAAATTTGGTTTAATAGCTACTTCTCTTCCACCTACTAAACCTGAATCGTAAATTTCGGCTATACTAGATTTAGCAATTGGAAAATCGTTAACTATTTGAAGTTCTACTAAAAGTTTACCGTCTGGTTGAATTTTAATAGCGCTTACCTTTCCTATTTTAAGTCCGTTTAAAGTAATAGGAGCTGAGTTTTCCAAGCCAGAAACATTATTATATACAACATATAATTTTTTACTGTTATCAAATAAATTCTTGCCTTTTAAAAAACTATATCCCCAAAAGAATAATGCTATGGAAGATATAACTAAAATTGCAGTTTTAATTTCTCGTGTTATTTTCAAAATTTTCTATTTTTAACAAAAATAAAACTTTATTTTATTTAATAGCATCTGAAATGCTAATTTTTACTCCATTTTTATAAGCAACTAAAAAAGCAGAAGCATAACCTTTCTTTTTTGCTTCTTCTAATCGTTGTTTTACATTTTCATAATTATTTTCATTTGCGTAAAAATATTTATATAATTTACCTGTTTTTTCTCTAGAAACATCTTGTAAACCTTTAAAATTTGTAGAGGAAGCATCTATTTTTGTGCTACTAACTAAAAGTTGTACTTTAAAAGTAATGCCTTCATTATCGATAGAAGGTTTTGCTACTTCACTAGGTATTGTTTTAATGTTTTCTGTGATTGGTTGATTCAAACTCGTATTTGAATTATAATATTCTTTTTTATAAGCTAAAATTCCTTCGGCAATTGATTTTGCTATCTCAACTTGTCCTTCGTCTGAATTTAAAAATTTACCTTCATCAATATTTGAGATAAATCCAATTTCTATCAATACACTTGGCATATAAGAAGCGTCTAAAACCCACAATGGAGCTTGTTTTACACCTCTACTTTTTCTTTGAAAATTCTTGAAATTTTCTTCCACTTTTGCTGCTAAATCTATACTTTGATTTAAATATTCTTCTTGTAAAATTTTTAGACCAATTAATGTTTCCGGTTTATTAGGATCAAAACCGTTATATTTTTCTTTATAATCTTTTTCTAATAATATTACTGAATTCTCATTTTTCGCAACTTCTAAATTAGTAAGACTTCTATTTAATCCCATCACAAAAGTTTCTGTACCAAAAGCACTAAAGTTCTTGACTCCATTACAATGTATAGAAACAAATAGATCGGCATCTGCTTTATTAGCATTATTAGCTCTGTCTTTTAATTCTACAAAAACATCTGTTTTTCTAGAATATATAATTTCTATTTCTTTATCGTTATCTAATAATTCACCAACTTTCAAAGTAGTTGCAAGAGCAATTTTCTTTTCTATATTTCCGTGATAAACTGCTCCATAATCTTTTCCTCCATGCCCTGCATCTAAAATAATTTTAAATTTTGTTTTATTTTGAGCATTCATATTTATTGAAAAAATAAATATGAAAACACAAAATATTACTTTAAAAAGCATGTGTTTGAAAAGAATAGAACTGTTTGTTTTATTAAGCATAGTTATAATTGTATTAAAATCTTATTTTTGCAAAAAAATATATGTATGTTTGACACTTCAAAAAGTGAGCCAAATTTTTACAAAAATAGTACTATTAGCATTGGATACAAAGTTATTTCATATCGTTTTATTAGCAATTTTTCTAACTATAGGTGTTTCGCCTGTTTTAGGGCAAGAAATTACGGCAATTGATAGTACTCTTTTAACGAAAAAAATTGTTGATACTACTAGTATTAACATTTCTAAAGATACTATAAAAAATAAACCTATTTTATTAGATTTAGTAAAGAGAAAAGCAGTTGATTATGAAAAAATAGACCAAAAGAAGAAACAAATTACACTATACAACCAAGCAGAATTATACTATACAGATATTGAATTAAAATCAGGTATCATTGTTTTGGATTATGAAAAAAGTGAAGTTTATGCTGGTAGAATTAAAGATAGCCTAGGAAATTATACGCAATATCCTGTTTTTAAACAAGGTGCTAATGTAATTGAGCCAGATTCAATTCGTTTTAATTTTAAAACAAAAAAAGCCTTAGTCTGGAACTCGAGAACTAAACAAGGTGAATTGAGCATCAAAGCCGAGATTACCAAAAAAGAAAACGATTCTGTTTACTTTATGAAGAATGCTCGAATTACAACTTCTGAAAATATTGATAACCCAGAATATTATTTTTTAGTTAGAAAAGTAAAATTTGTACCTAAAAAGAAGGTTGTTGCCGGATTAACAAATCTTGTAATTGCAGATGTGCCTACTCCTATTGGGTTACCTTTTGCTTATTTTCCCATGACAGAAGAAAGTACTTCTGGTTTTATATTACCAACGCCCGGACAATCTAATAGACAAGGTTATTTTTTACAAAATGGTGGCTATTATTTTGCATTAAGCGATTATTACGATTTAGCTGTTTTAGGAGATTATTTTACCAATGGAAGTTACGGATTGCGAGTTGAAAGCAGTTATGCACAGCGATATAATTTTAACGGAAGGTTGAATTTTAGGTTTGAAAACAATATACAGAGTGAAAAAGGTTTTCCAGATTACGTAAAATCTAAACAATACAATATACAATGGTCGCATAGTCAAGATCCAAAGGCTTCAGCAAATTCTAGGTTTTCAGCTTCTGTAAATTTAGGAAGTAGCCAGTACTTTAGACAATCTTTGGGATTAGAAAATATAGGTGCTAGTTTAAATAATAATATGAGTTCATCTATTTCTTATTCCAAAACATTTGAAAGTATTCCAAAGGTAAATTTAACACTTGCAGCAACACACAACCAAAATACAAATACTGAAGCAATTAATATGACGCTGCCTACTTTACAACTTAGTGTAGACAGAATATTTCCATTTGCCTCAGGTGATGGCGTTCAAAAAGGTTTTATAAAAAATATAAATTTACAGTACAATTTAAGAGGTGAAAATAGAGTTTCTACAACTGATTCTCTTTTTTTTAAGCCTCAAATGTTTAGAGATGCTAAAACTGGTTTTCAACACAGTATTCCAATATCTACCAATTTTAAAATTTTAAAACATTTTAGTGTAACTACTTCTGCTAATTATAATGAAGTATGGACTTTAAATACAGTTGAAAAATATTTCGATACGACCGAAAATAAAGTTATTACAAATGATATAAACGGTTTTGAAGCGTTTAGAACTTATAATTTTACTACAAGCTTAGGAACAACTATTTATGGAACTTTTGATTTTGGTGAAGATAAAAAAATACAAGCTATACGTCATGTAATGCGTCCAGCAGTTTCTTATGGTTATACGCCAAGTTTTGAAAAATATTTTGATTCTTATGCTATAGACGCTACAGGAAATACTTCTCAAGAATATACTAGGTTTGAAGGAGGTTTATTTGGTGCGCCAGGACAAAATTATTCTAATAATTTAGGCTTTTCATTGAGTAATACTTTTGAAGCTAAAGTTGCAGATAAAGAAAGCAAAACGGGCGATTCAAAAAAAATAATGCTGTTAAATAACTTAAATTTTTCAACAAGTTATAATATTGCAGCAGATTCTCTTGCTTGGTCTCCTATTAGAATAAGTGGTGGAACACAATTTTTCAAGGATAAAATGAACGTAAATTTTGCAACAACATTAGATCCTTACGCAATTGACAATACTGGCAAAAGAATAAACACATTCAATATGGACAATGGTGGAAGTTTGTTTAGAATGACAAGTTCTAATATGGCAATTAACTATTCTCTTTCTAGCGAAGGTTCCAATAATAAATCAGGTAATGATACCGACCAAAATACTCAAAATGGTGGAAGAACAGATGATTTATTTGGAAGTAGTAATAATCTAAATGATAATAGAAATAGTCTATTTGGTAAGAAAGATGCAGATGCAGATGTAGACAGTAACAAAAACTCAGAATGGTATGCCACAAAACTTCCTTGGGATTTAAGTTTTGCATACTCTGTAACTTACAATAATAGTAATAGACAAAGCGAAATTACTAATAACTCTTTAATGCTTTCTGGAAATATTGAGTTAGCTCCACGCTGGAAAGTTGGTATTTCTTCTGGTTACGATTTTAAACAAGAAGGTGTAACCTTTACACAATTAAGATTTGAAAGAGATTTAGAGAGTTGGAGAATGAGTTTTAATTGGGTTCCATATGGTACAAATACTTTTTGGGGATTCTTTATTGGAATTAGATCTTCTTTATTAAGTGATATTAAATGGGACAAAAGACAATTACCTGATAGAGTTTTCCAATAATTTTTTTAAATTTACATAAACTTAGAATAATGAAAAAAATAATTTTTACAAAGTATGCTCCTGCTCCTATTGGACCATATAACCAAGCCGTTTTAGTAGATAATACTTTATATACTTCTGGTCAAATTGCAATTAATCCTGAAAATGGCGAATTAGTTTTAGATACCATAGAAAACGAAACGAAACAAGTCATGGAGAATATGAAAGCAGTTTTACATGCTGCTGAAATGAATTTTAATGATGTTTTTAAAGCAACTATTTTTATTAGCGACATGCATAATTTTGCAAAAATAAATACTATTTATGGTTCTTATTTTAACGAGGAGACTGCTCCAGCTAGAGAAACTGTAGAAGTTGCTTGCTTGCCAAAAAATGTAAATGTAGAAATTTCAATGATAGCTTGTAAATAGTATTCCTATAAAACATTAAAAAAGCCTGTAAAATTTAATTTACAGGCTTTTTTAGTGTTAATTATTTTTTTAAAAGTCTGATTTATTATTTCTAATAAATGCTACAATTAGTGCCACAACCTCTTCATCTTCTTCATCATTAAAGAAAATTTCATCTAAGTCTTCCCAACCAGAAACTATGTTTTCATCTAATTTAGCAATAGCTATTTCTCTTTTTTCTAAAATGTCAAAATAGTTATTAACACCAAATAAGCCTACTGCTTTTGCAACAATATTTGCAGTTTTCGGAGCTCCAATGTTCTTATAGGCCGTAATTACTTCGTGTGCATAATCACCGCACTCAAAATCAAAGAAATAGCTAAAACCTCCTTCATGCATAGCTCCTTCAAACATGTCAATATATACAAATGTTTTTTCACTAGCCGTTAAATTTCTAAAATCAGAAGACTCTTCTTTTTTATCCCAAATGTTTTTTCCTACAGCTTCAATAATTTCAATTTCGTCTGTTAATTTTAATGTTTCGTTTATATTCATTTTTATTTGGTTGTAAGTTATTAGTTGTAATTTGATGCTTATTAATTTTTATAATTTTTGTTGCAATGCTTTTATTTCGTCTCTTAATCTTGCTGCTTGCATAAAGTCTAATTCTTTCGCCGCTTTTTCCATTGCTTTTCGCTTTTCGCGTATTTTCTTTTCAATTTCTGGTTTGGTTAAATATTCGCTTTCTGGTTCTGCTGCTTTGTATTCTAAATTATCATAATATTGTGTAGAAACTGAATTTCCGCTTAAAGCGTTTCCTAAACTTTTATTTAAAGCTGTAGGAACCAATCCATGTTTAGTATTGTAAGCTATTTGTTTTTCTCTTCGATAAGTTGTTTCATCCATCGTTTTTTGCATACTTTTAGTAATCTTATCCGCATACATAATCGCTCTTCCATTTACGTTACGAGCTGCACGACCAACAGTTTGCGTTAAGGAACGATGACTACGAAGAAAACCTTCTTTATCTGCATCCAAAATGGCAACTAAAGATACTTCTGGTAAATCTAAACCTTCCCTAAGCAAGTTGACACCTATTAAAACATCAAAAACACCTTTACGCAAATCTTGCATAATTTGAACCCGTTCTAAAGTCTCAACATCCGAATGAATATAACGACAGCGAATAGCAACTTTAGTGAAATATTTAGTCAATTCTTCCGCCATACGTTTAGTTAAAGTGGTAACTAAAACACGCTCGTCTCTCTCGCAGCGTAGTTGAATTTCTTCAATTAAATCATCAATCTGATTTTCGCTTGGGCGAACTTCAATAATTGGATCTAATAAACCTGTAGGTCTAATTACTTGTTCAACATAAATTCCTTCACTTTTCTCTAGCTCATAATCTGCAGGAGTTGCAGAAACATAAATTACTTGGTTTTGTAAAGCTTCAAATTCTTCAAACTTTAAGGGTCTGTTATCCATTGCTGCAGGTAGTCTAAAACCATATTCTACTAAATTTTCCTTTCTACTCCTATCGCCACCATACATTGCATGTACTTGTGAAATGGTAACGTGACTTTCATCAACCACCATTAAAAAGTCTTCTGGGAAATAATCCAACAAACAAAAAGGCCTTGTTCCAGGAAGTCTTCCGTCTAAATAACGAGAATAATTTTCAATTCCAGAGCAATAACCTAGTTCTCGAATCATTTCCAAGTCAAAATTTGTTCGTTCTTCTAATCGTTTTGCTTCTAAATGTTTACCAATTTCTTTGAAATAGTCAACTTGTTTTACCATGTCTTGTTGAATTTCCCAAATTGCATTTTGCAAAACGTCTGGCGAAGTAACAAACATATTTGCCGGATAAATATTTAACTTTTCATATTTTTCAATTACTTTAGCATCTCTAGCATCAAAAGCTTCAATTTCTTCAATTTCATCTCCAAAAAAGTGAACTCTAAACGGATCGTCTGCATAACTAGGAAAAATTTCAACCGTATCTCCTTTTATTCTAAATGTTCCAGGTGTAAATTCGACTTCTGTACGAGAATATAAACTTTGTACTAAACGATGAAGCAATTTAGTACGAGAAATTTGTTCGTTTTTCTCAATTGCAATAACATTCTTTTGAAATTCAACAGGATTACCAATACCATATAGGCAAGACACGGAGGCTACAACTAATATATCTCTACGTCCTGAAAGAAGAGAAGATGTTGTACTTAATCGCATTTTTTCTAGCTCTTCATTAATAGATAAGTCTTTTTCAATATAAGTTCCGGTAACGGGTAAAAAAGCCTCTGGTTGGTAATAATCATAGTAAGAAACAAAATATTCTACTGCATTATTTGGAAAAAACTGTTTAAATTCTGAATATAACTGCGCAGCAAGTGTCTTATTATGCGCTAAAACTAAAGTTGGTTTTTGTACTTCTTGTATAACATTTGCAACTGTAAATGTCTTACCAGAACCTGTAACACCTAATAAAGTTTGAAATTGTTCTCCATCGACAATGCCTTTTGTTAATTTTTCAATTGCTTGCGGTTGATCTCCTGTTGGTTTGTATTCTGATACTACTTGGAATTTCATTTATTTAGGTACAATTTTTAATCTCGTAAAGTTACAAAGAATTATGGATTTTCATTTTGAAATTACAGAAGGTTTTAAATAAGTAATCAGACGAGAAAATATTGTTTTTTATTATTCATTCGAACGCGACACTATTATTTCAAATATTTAAAAAAAAATATTCTCAATGCAATCCTTTTTATTCTTCTTTTTACTTTTACTTCAATTCATGCACAAGACTACGCTGGAGTTTATTCTAAAAAAATAGCTGCTAATGCTGGAGTTGTAATCCATTACAAATTAGACTTAGCAACTAATGGAACCTACACTATCTCTGTTTTTAGAAATTTAGTTCAAAAAATTAGTATTGATGAAAACTTTTACGGTAAAGGAAATTGGAAAGTAGTTAATAAATTGATCTTTTTTTCTTGTGAAGAATTAGCAGATTCAATGTACATTAACATGAATGGAACTACTTCGAGATTCAATTCGAAAAAAAAAAAAGAATTACGTTTTTTTAAATGTCCATCTCTTTGGTTTAAAAATGCAACTTTAGAAAAAAAATTAATCCCAACATTCCATAATTAATAAATCGCCATTTAAATGTTCCACGCAAATAATACCATCTTTGGCTACATGGTTACTACTTCCTGTTCGCACACCAATTGTTAATGTATCGTTTTGCAAAGGGTAAAATAAGTTTTTGGTTGTAATTCCGGTTACTTTTCCGATAGGGATTAATGAAATAACAGTATCTTTTGTATACCATTTTTCAAATTTTTTGGGAAGCAAAAAAATCTTAGAATGATCATCTAAAATTACTATTTTTAATTTTTCTCTAAAGCGAGCTACGTTAGTAATATTAGTAATAGTATGATCTGCTCTTTTACCAGTAGCCCAAATAACATTTGCAGCCTTATGCCCTTTTTCGATTAAATAATCGAAGGCTTTCTCTAAATCGGTTTTATTTTGATCTGGCGCATAAATAATTTCTATTGGATACTGACTTTCTCTATAATATTCTGGATCAAAGCCTCTATCAAAATCGCCTAATAAAACGTCTATTTTTATACCTAGTTCTAATACTCGTTCAATAGCAGAATCTAAAACGATAACTAATGGTGACCATTCTAAAAGTTGTCCTAGAAGTTCCTCATTACATGCGGTTCCATTAGCAATTATTAACGCAGGTTCTTGATCGTCTCGAACAATATGGTGTGATGACATTTATTAAGAATTATTTTTTAGAATACGAATTTAGAAATAATTATTGAACGGTATAATTTATTTTTTCTGTTTCCGATAATCTAAAATACCCCAAAGCGTAATTATCAAAATTTGTTTGATTTATAAAATTACCTCTAACCGTTGCAGGTGGTGTTTGAAATGGACCTCCACCACCGTTATTTCCTGCGATTCCAAGAAGAATATTCATGAAATTATAATATTTTTGAGAAATACCTTGTAAAGTAAACATAATTTCATCGCCCGCTTTCATGTCATCATTAGTGTATAGGCCAAACATTTGGTTTCCTTGAAAAAAAATATCCCTGCTAACCTCATATTCAGGTAAAAAAGTAAAAGAAGTTAGGTATTCTTCCAAATAAAAATTATCTACTAACCCATTGTCTTCAAAAAAGAATTTCAATTCAATTTGATCACCTGTAAAACCTCCTTGGTCATTTTGCGCAACAGAATCGATTGTTGGCACAGAAATTAATGTTTCTTCAGCAGTATAAGTCTGTCCATTAACAATTACAAGCAAAGTATAAACTTCATTTATAACAGGGTTGAAATTTATACAAATATAGTTTGCGGTACCAACTTCTTCAATAAAATCAAATTGTATAGAATTACTGTCTGTGATATTGACAATAGCACCACTAACTATTGGTATAGCAGTGTCGTAAAAACCTGTTGTAGTAGTCAATTTAATTGTTTGTTCATTACCTATCGAACCCTTTTCCCATTTTATGGAAGCATCTATTACAAGTTTAGGTGCAGCAGTATCTAGATTAACATCTATTACATCTTCACAAGAAGAAAGACTAAAAATAGATACTATTATTGTAAAAAATATAATGGAAGTTTTTATACTAGTTTTTACCATCTTTTAGAATTTAAAATTGTAAGTTATACCTGGTACGATACCAAATATAGATAAACGGACAGCTTCATTACTTCCAGAATCTTGATTTTGCCTAAAGCTTATGGATGCAGCATTTTTTCTACTGTATACATTATAAATTCCAAAAACCCATTCGCCATACCATTTTCTGTTTTTATTTTTATTGGGTACTAAAGTTGCTGAAATATCTAATCTATGGTAAATTGGTAAACGATTTCCGTTTCTTAAACCATAACTTGGAACAGATAACCCTTGGTAAGAATATTGTCCGTTTGGATAAGTAACAGGTTGTCCGCTTTGTAATGAAAATAACGTTCCAAAACTCCATTTTTCATTAAGTTGATACATACCCGTAACCGACAAATTATGCAATTTATCCCAACCTGTTTTATACCATTCCCCGTTGTTTATTCCAACTTCAGAAGAATTTCTCCCGGGTGTTTGTTGTTCTGAACGAGACAAAGTATAGGAAACCCAACCGCTTAATTTACCTTCATTTTTTCGTGCTAAAACTTCTAAACCATAAGCTCTTGCATTACCTGATAATACCACTTGTTCAATTGCATTGTTAGCTATTAAATCGGCACCGTCAATATAATCTAACCTGTTTTTAATGTTTTTGTAAAAAGACTCTATTTCTAAAGTATATTTTCCGTTTGCCAAATTTTTAAAATAACCAATTGCATATTGATCTAAAATTTGTGGTTTCAAGAAATTATCACTTGGTGTCCAAACATCTAGAGGAGTTGGAGATTGTGTATTAGATATTAAATGCAAATATTGCGACATTCTATTATAGCTAGCTTTTACTGAAGATGACTGGTTTAAAGTATAAGAAATAGCCAGTCTAGGCTCTAAATTGTCAAAACTAGCAATAGTTTCATTTTTTCCATAATCTATAGAACCTGTTGGCGTTGCTTTTTCATAAACTTGTAAATCTTGATTATATGCTACCGCTTCATTATTGGCATAAGTATTCATTTCTTCGTTCCCTAAACGATAAAACATACTATATCTTAAACCATAATTAACAGATAATTTTTCAGATAGCTTTTGTTCTGCATCGATGTAAATTGCGGGCTCAAAAGCATATTTTTTATCCAACTGACTTGGATTAATGCCTGAATTTGAATCTATAGGTTCAATTTTACCAGGATTAAAGGTATAATAAACTGCATTTAATCCGTAAGTTAATTTTGTTTTATTATTTAGATAATGCTTAAAATCATATTTAAAATTATAATTTTTAATACCACTTTCCCAGTTAAAACCAATGAAATCTAATTTTAATCCGTAGTAATAATCACTATAAATTAAAGATGCATTCGAAAATAATTTATCTGAAAATAAATGATTCCAACGAACGTTTAAAACACTATTACCGTATGTATTTACAAAACTATTGTTTAAACTAAAAACATCTCTTCCAAAGTAACCAGAAAGATATAGACTATTATTATCATTAATATTATAACTTAATTTAGTGTTTAAGTCATAAAAATAAGCAGAATTGTCATTGTTGGATAATTTTAAAAATAAATGGGCATAAGAACTTCTACCAGCAACTAAAAAGGAAGCTTTGTCTTTTACTATAGGCCCTTCAGCCATTAATCTACTAGATATTAAACCAATTCCGCCACTTAGATTAAAATCTTTACTGTTTCCTTCTTTTTGGTAAATATCTAAAACAGAAGCTACTCTACCTCCAAATCGAGCAGGTATTCCTCCTTTGTATAGTTTTAAATCTTTGATTGCATCCGCATTAAAAACAGAGAAAAAACCAAATAAGTGAGAAGAATTATAAATTGTAGCTTCATCTAATAAAATTAAATTTTGGTCTACTGCTCCGCCTCTAACGTTAAATCCAGATTGCCCTTCTCCAGCATTTGTTACTCCTGGGAGCGTTAATATAGATTTTATAATATCTACTTCTCCCAAAACTGCAGGTATTTTTTTTATAGTTGCAATAGACAACTTATTAACGCTCATTTCAGCTTTTTGGACATTAATTTTATTTGGATTTTTTGTTAGAACAATTTCATTTAGCTGAAAGGCATCTTCGTTAAGTTGAAAATTTCTTTTTTTATTAGATTCTAATATAATTTCTTCAATAATTTCTTTAAAACCTAAATAACTTATCGTAACTTCATGATTTCCTTTTGGAAGCGTTAAGGAATAAAATCCATATTCATTGGTTGTAGCGCCAATTTTTAAATTTTTAACGTAAATACTAACTCCTATTAAAGTTTCATTAGATTTGGCATCTACAATTGAACCACTTAAAGTGAAATTATCTTGTGCTGATGTAAAATTGAATACAAAAAGTATGAAAAAAATAAAAACTAATTTAATAGTTTTGCCCATGGTACATTTTTTAATAAACAAAGATTAAAAATTTATTCTTTAAATTAAAAAAATAATTGTTAATGTATGGTTAATGATAATCGTAATTTCATTCTAATAATTATTTTTGTTAAAAAAATTCTATGAAAAAAAATGTTTTGTTTTGTTTATTGTTTGTTTGCTTTACAAAAAATGTAAATGCTCAATTTGATAGAAACAAAACTTCCAAGCCTTTAAAATTAGAAAATAAACAAGTAACGGAACCAAACGCTCCTCCTACTTTCCCATCCATTAATTTTGACGAATCTATTGATTTAAAAAAACCTAATTTTTTACAGAAAACGTCTTTATTCGATAAAAAAGAACCTACAAAAAGTATTTTAGAAGAAAGTAACGATTTTCAAAATCCTGGAGAAGAAATAAAAAATAGACTTAATAACAAAAAAAGGGATAAACTTGTAGACGAAAGGTTTAAAAGCAATCAATTTCTTGGAAAATTTGAGAGTAATGCAAAATACATAAAAATTGTATGTAGAGATCATGAGTATCCAGATGGAGATAAAGTTAGAATATTAATTAACGATAAAATTGTTATTGGTGAAATTACTTTAGAAGCTGCGGCTAAAGAATATTATTTAGATTTAGCCCCCGGATTTAATAAAATAGAATTTGAAGCTTTAAACCAAGGAACTTCTGGTCCAAATACTGCCGCTTTTAGAGTTTATGACGATAAAGGAAGTATAATTACTTCTAATGAATGGAATTTAACAACAGGTGTAAAAGCAATTGTAGTAATTGTTAAAGAAAAAACTCAGGAAAAAGAATAAATTATTTATTGGGATTTTGTTTAATATAAACTTCTGTTGCACCAATTCCGTATTTTCTATAATCTGCTTCCTTAAAAATTACGCCATCGTATCTAGAAAGCATAAATTCTAATTCCGATTTAAGAACTCCTTCACCAACTCCATGTATAAAAACAAGTTTTGGCATTCGTTTTTTAATAGCAAATTCCAATTGTCCTTTTGCATTATCCATTTGAATATTTAGCATTTCATAATTAGAAAGACTACCATAAGATTTTACTAATTTATCTATGTGTAAATCCACTTCTAAAACAAAATCTTCTTTCTTACTTTTCTTTTCTTTCACAAAAGAACGCTTTTTTTCTTCTGCCTTATCACGCAAAACATTACTTAAACTTTCAGTTAAGAAAACTCTATCTAACTCTTTGAAATTGTTTGTTTTAACTAATTCATTGACTAAATATGTCATCATAAAACCGTCTGTTGTTTTAATAGTAATATTATGTTTTTCAATACTCATTACTTCTCCATCAAAAGCATCGTCTAAAACAGAAACCTTATCGCCTATTTGAAATTTATCATTAGTCATTTTCTTCTTCTTTACTTGGTACTTTTTTATAAATCTGATAAAATCCAATTAAAAAAATTGCTAATCCAGCAATCAAAATATATGGATTTGGCACTTCTTTAGTTTGTTCCATTAGAGCATAAATAATTATACCAAATAATAAAACAATCCCTAAAAATTTTTTCATAACCAGTATTTTTTTAAAATCTAATTGTTAAAAACTAATAATAAATTTGTATGAATGTATTCAAACTTAAAAAAAGCAGTTGTCTAAAATCTATCAATTCACAAGTATATGTTATTTGTCGCTGATTTACAAATTTTATTATTACATTTGTTAAAATAATTTAATCAATTGTTGGAATAATTTATTTCAAACGTTTAATCAAGTTAAAATCTTGGGCTGTCGTGCAACTGTAGTTTCCAAAATATCGGAATTAGCCAGGTACATTTAATTGATTTATTGTTTGAGTATCACGATAAATGCTTAAACTAGACAGCTTTCATTTTGACTAATGAAAATTTCTCTGTTTATTCATTTTATATAACTTAAAAACTGAATAAATATGACAAAACAGTATGATATAGCTTTAGCTAAGTATTATGATAAATTGAAAACAGTTTCACTTCCTCTAACTTCTTGGGATATATTTTCTACACCTAATTTAGAAATCAGTCATTATAATATTATTCAAAAAAATTGGAAATCTAAAGTTAATTTTAGAGAAATTGTTTATCGAGAAAAAAGGGAAATTATAATTACCAATCTAAATCAAGAAATTGTTTTTGCTTCTGAAGGTATTTATAAAATGAATGGATATAAGCCATTTGAACTTAAAGGAAAGTCACCTAAAATGCTTCAAGGGGCACTTACTTGTCAAAATTCTACAAATAATATTAGAAAAGCAATTCAAAATCATTTGCCTTTTAAAGAAGTTATTTTAAATTACAAGAAGGACGGTACAACTTATTTATGCGAAATTGAAGTATTTCCTAAATTTAATAACAAAGGGGTTTTAGTTAACTATATTGCATTTGAACGAATTGCTTCTTAAAAATCATGAAAACACAAGAACAAAAAATAAACGATTCAATTACAAACGTTTTTAAAGCTGTTTTTCCAAATACCACAAATCATTACGATACTTTATTTGGTGGAACTGCCATGTTATACATGGATGAAGTTGCTTTTATAACTGCTACTAGATATAGCCGTCAAAAAATGGTAACAGTAAGCAGTGAAAAAATAGATTTTAAAATTCCAATTCCTCATGGAACAATTATTGAATTAATTGGTAAAGTAACTCACATAGGAACAACTAGTCTTAAAGTAAGTGTAGATATTTTTATAGAAAAAATGTACGATAATTATAGAGAAAAAGCTATAACTGGCGTATTTACTTTTGTAGCAATTGACCATAATAAAAAGGCAGAAAAAATCAGTTAAATATATTTTATATTTTAGTTAAATAAGCAAAATATAAATGCGTTAAAAATCAAAATACTAACTTTAAGTTTTGAAAGAAATATAATTTTGGTGCTCAAATTGGATATCATTAATCAAATAACTCTAAATATGAAAGAGTTAAATGTTTAACTTTTAAATTCATGTGTCACGAAAAAAATTACATTTTTAGTAGCTGGATTAATATTCTTAGTAATAAATATAACAAACACATCAGATATAAAGATTCTAACTGATGACAACGAAAGTGGAAAACACAATGTAAATTATAGAAATGCAAATCCTATTGTGTTTTTAGATAGAGAAACAGGCTTTTTATTTTCTAAATTTATTTAAAATAGTATCCAAAAGCACATTCACATCATCAGATAACTTTAAATAGTAATTTATATAAAGATAAAATATTGCAATCAAAATAGACTTTAAACCTATATTTACAATGGGATGAAAGTTAAAGTTCCAAAAATAAAACAAACAAAAAGTAGCTATTACAATTCCAAAAGATTTTAAAGTATTTATTGTAAACGGAAATAACTTCATTTTAAATACCACAAATAGTAATTTAGATAAACTATATAAGGTAATTGCTATTAATGTTGCTATGGCTGCTCCGTTTAAACCATAATTAGGAATAAAGTACATGTTAAGTATTACAATTAGAAAAACTAGAAACAAACCCAACAATAAAATAGTTTTGTAATATTTTGAATTAAATATAATAGCATTATTATTTCCTAAAATTAAATCTAAATATTTAGACAAACCAATTACAAAAACTACAAATAAACCTTTTGAGTAAGCAATTGGTAACATTAAATATAACTGATTAATGTTTGCTAAAATGCCTACAAACAACAAACCGCCAATTACTTGCAAGGTAATTGAGGTTTTTTTGTAAAATATATTGAGTTCTTCCCATTTATTTTCATTAATTAATTTAGCTGTAACAGGATACGCTATTTGGTGCATTGCTCTACTTGGAACAGAAATTACCAATGCTATATAAATAGCAACCGAATAGTAAGCAATATTATCTATTTTCATGTAATACTTAATCATGTATTTATCAATATCTAAAAGCATATTAGCAATACTTGCAGAAAAAATAATAAATATAGTATAAGTTAAAATAGCTTTACTTTGCTTTGGAACTTTAAATAAAAAAACAATTTTTTTAACTTTATTTGCATAATAAATAACTAACAATAAACTTATTCCATATACCAAAACAAGTGCATAAATAAAATTAGATGCAGTTATGTATTTTAAATAAACTGCAAAAAGTAGAATTGTAATTAAAATTCGAACAAAAACTTCTTTAACAAAACTTCCAAATACCGATTTCATATGTGCTCGCAACCATGCATAGAAAATCTCAAAATATCCCATGAAAATTCCAATAATAGGAACAAGCCAAACAAAATTATAGATGATGCTATTATTTTGAGATTCATAAGCTGCAATACTATCATAATTAAAATAAAAAAGCAATAATAAAGGAATTATAAAAAACAAAGGAAGAAATAACATGTAAGTAATATAGCTATTCAACTCCTCTTCCGTTTTATTATTTTCATTAAAAAATTTAATCAATGTATTTTGAATACCAAAAGACATAATGGGATACAAAATATTTGCTGCAGAAAGCACATAACCTGTTAATCCAAAATATTCTTTTCCTAAAAAATATGGATACATAAAGAGCGTATTAATCGCGCCAATACCAAAACCTAAAAAGGTAATAATAGTGTTTTTTATAGATTGATTAATTACTATTCCCATGAAAGAGTTATACGTTATGCGTTATAAATTCCGCCAATTTTTCTGTCAAATTTTTTCTACTGTATTGTTGTAATCCAACAGGAAACACTTTTAAATTTTGCTTTTTATATTGGTCAAACAATACTGAAATTTGCAATTTTAAAGCATCTTTGTCTTGGTAGGTAAAGAATGTTCCTGTATTCGTTTCCTCGATAATCGTCTCAAAGTCGGCATTTTTTGGACCTATTGCTAAAATAGGTCTATCTGCAACCATGTATTCAAATAATTTCCCAGGAATAATACATTTAGTTTCTGGAGAATCAATTTCTAATAATAATAAAACTTGTGAAACTCGTTGTTCTTTAATTGCCTCTTCGTGCGAAACATATCCAAGTAAATTACTATAATCTTTTAAATGATATTTTTCTATAGATTGTATAACTTCGGTGCTTACTGCTCCTATTAATTTTAATTGAAAACTAGTTGCAAAATCTTTGTTTTCGGAACATAATTCAGATAAAACTTCCCATAAAATTATTGGATTTCTTTCTGATAATAAAGAACCTATATGTGCCAATGTAAATTTTTCATCCATCAACTTTGTACTTACTTTTTCAACATCGTAACCATTTGTAATTACTGTAATTGGTTTATTGGTAAGTGCTTCAAATTCCTTTTTTGTAGTTGGAGAAGTTACAATAATTGCATCACAAGTATTTAAAACTTCTTTTTCAAAAGATTTATGCTTTTTTGCAGCCCATTTACTTAATTTTAATTCTTTATGGTATCCAATAGTTGTCCAAGGATCTCTAAAATCGGTAATCCAATTAAGCTGCATTTCTTTTTTCAATTGTAAACCAATTAAATGCATACTATGTGGTGGTCCTGTTGTAATTATGGTGTCTATTTGATGCGCTTTAATATAGATTTTTAAAAATTCTACCGATGGTTTTACCCAAAAAACACGTGCATCTGGTATAAAAATATTTCCTCGTATCCAAAGCATCGCTTTTTCTGCAAAAGTTTGTTTTTTTTGATTTGGAATAATTCCAGAACTTATTTTTTTAGTATTCTTTTTTGAAAAAATAGAAGCTAAAGCATACGGTTCGAAAATTCTATTTTTAACAATTATAGCTTTATCAGTAACTTCACTAACTAATTTTTCATCTACTAAAGGATACGTTGGGTTTTCTGGAATATAAACATGTGGTTCAAAACCAAAATCAGGTAAATATTTCACAAATTTTAACCAACGCTGCACTCCAGGCCCACCTGCTGGAGGCCAATAATAAGAAATAATGAGTATTTGTTTCTTTAGTTGAATCGTTTATTTATTTATTTGATTATTTGTTGAGAAGTTAAATCATTAATCAAAAAACGCTCTAACTAATCTTTTCTCTTTTTTCTATTTTGTCTCTTTACTTTCAAAATACAATCCGCCAATTATTAAGAATAACATTACAATAGAGCTAATTAATGCAATTGTACTACCTGTTTTTACAACTTGTGGTTCAAATGTAAATGCAATAGTGTGTTTTCCTGCAGGAATTTGCAAACCTCTTAAAACATAATCTACATTTAAAATTTCAGCTTCATTACCATCAATTGTTGCTTTCCATCCTTTTGCATAATACATCTCTGAGAAAACAGCAAAACCATTTTTAGAATTGTTAGAAGTGTATTTTAAATGATTTGGTTTATACGAAGTGAGTTCTACAGTTGCAGTAGAATCTTTAGAAATATCTTTAACTCCTTTAAAATCATTAATTAACACATTAATTACAGCAACATTTTTAGAATCTAAATTATCTAAAGCTTTTATTTCTTCATCTGCAGAATTCACAGTTTTTACTTTATCCACAAACCAAGCATTTCCGTTTGCAAAAGGATTTTGTACTGCAAATTCCCCTTTTTCTGTAGGAACAACTAAATATTTTACATTCAATAAATTTAAAATCGCATTACTTTTTGTGATATTTAGTGTCGAATCTATAGAAGCGCCTATTTCATTTAAATTATTTTCTACGTTATAAAGAAACAACTCATCCATTCTTCTTGGTCGAACTGCACTATAACCACCAACCGATTTATGAAAATAAGAAGTTTTTGCTTGTAAACGACCTTGAATATCGTAAACTCTATAGTTAGAAGTATCGCTTAAAATTTGCTTATCTACGTCATTTGCTGTAAACGGAACGTCCACTTCTCTTGCAGATTTAAAATCTTTTGCACTAACATAGTTTTTATCTACAAAAAATAAATCGGCAACCATAAAAACACCAACTATTATCACAGCGGTTGTTGTTGCTATTTTATTTTTAATATACAGCCACAACGCTAAAGCTGCAATTGCAATAAAAAATCCAGAACGAAGCAAATCTGAAGTATACAAGCTTTTTCTATCTTCCTTTAAAGCATTAATAAATCCTGTTCCAAAAGAATTATCTTGACTTTCGCTAAACATTTTAAATAATTGGCCATCAACTGCTCCAGAAAAATCAAATAAACCTTTACTTAAAAGCAATAGTAAAATCAATCCTAAACTTGTAGCAGCAGCTTTAATTAAATTCGGTAATTGCTTTTCTTTATCAGTTGTAAAAAAAGAATGTAATCCCATTATTGCAAGAACAGGAAAACATAATTCCAAGACGACTTGTATCGAAGAAACTGCTCTAAATTTGTCATACATTGGTACAAAATCGATGAAAAAACGAGTTAAAACCTCAAAGTTTTTTCCCCAAGATAAAAACAACGAAATAATTGCACTAATAAGAAAAACATATTTAATTTTTCGCTTGTCATGATACATTGCTAAAACAGCTAAGAAAAAAACAATTGCACCTATATAAGCTGGTGCAGCTACGATTGGTTGGTTTCCCCAATATGTTCTACCATAATATTTTGTGGTTTGCAAAGCTTCGTTTGGAGATGCTCCATAACCAACCATAAATTCATATAAATTTGATTTTACTCCTAATTCTTCGCTATTTCCACCTCCAAAAAGACGTGGTGCTATTAAATTAAAACTTTCAGCAACACCATAACTATATTCTGTTATATAATCATATTTCATTGCAGAATTAGTTTCGTTTTTAGAACCATCTGCATTAAACGTTAATTCGCTTTTTCCACGAATACTAAAGTCGGTATATTCGGCTGTAGCCAATAAACCTGTAGCATTTACTCCTATTGAAAGTATTGCAGCAATTATTAAAACACCAACGCTTTTAAATAACGTTTTATATTCTTTATTTATAATATAAGTGTAGCAAAAATAAATACCCATTGTTATAAGAATAATCAATAAGTAATAAGTCATTTGAAAGTGATTTGCTTGTATTTCTAAAGCTGCAGCAACCATTGTTAAAATTCCACCTACTACATATCTTTTTTGAAAAACCAATAAAACTCCGGCTATAACCATAGGCATATAAGCAATTGCATGTGCTTTTGCATTATGTCCTACACCTAGTATAATAATCAAATAAGTAGATAAACCAAAAGCTACAGCACCAAAAAAAGCTTTTAGTGGATCTACTTTTAATACCATTAACAATATATAAAAGCCTAAGAAGTATAAAAATAAGTAATCTGCAGGGCGAGGTAAAAAGCGTAAAACAGTATCTAATTTTTTTACGTAATTATGAGGATATTTAGCGCCTAGTTGATATGTTGGCATTCCGCCAAATGCACTATTTGTCCAAAATGGTTCAGAACTTGTTTCTTGTCTAAAATCATTTTGCTCTTTTGCCATTCCAGTATATTGCGCAATATCAGATTGGTAAATTTTATCTCCTTGCAAAACCGGATAAAAATAAAGAAGAGAAACTAAAACAAATCCTAAAATTGCTACTAAATGTGGCAATACAGCTTGGAATTTTTTCATTGAAAAAGATATGTATTAAAAATGCAAAGGTAAATAAAAAAAGGATATTGTTTCCATATCCTTTTTTTAAGTAATTTTATAATTAGTCCAATTCTTCATAATCTATGTACTCTCCTACTTTCTTCTTTTCCCTAGGAACTTCTTGCTTAGTAGATTTAGTTTGATTTTGACCATTTTGACCATTTTGTTCCTGATTAAATTTATCTTCCATTTTTTCTTGCATCTTATTCATGGCTTTTTTTACTATAATAGGACCAAAAATTCGACCTAAGAATTTAAACAAATACCAAAATAAAACAATATAAACTAAGGTTTTTATAAAACCATTAAATGAAGCCATTTCCATTATTAATATATTTTAAAATTCAAATTTATACATATCAGTTGATATTTACCTCTTATTGTTTCTTAAAATTATTATAAAAATGTATTTTTGAACAATAAATTTTTTAAACATGCTATATTCAAGAATACTATTGGTTTTGTTCTTCTTTATTTTTCAAAACCAATATGCACAATTTACAGATGAAATAAATTCAAATCGCCCTGGTCGATCTATGATGGCTTTTTCTGTTGGAAAGTCTGTTTTTCAGACAGAAACAGGTTTTAATTATGTAAATGAAGAGCATAGTAAATTAAATTATAATGCCAGCGGTTTTATAGCTGAGTTAGATATTCGCTGGGGATTATTATATGAAGAGTTAGAACTTATTGCAGAGATACAATATCAAAATGACAACTATACTGCTACTTTTTTGGACAAAAATAGAAATGCCTTAAAGAAAACGCTAATTGGAGTTAAATATTTAGTGTATGATCCTTTTAAAAATTATAAAGAAAAACCCAATTTATACAGTTGGAAAGCAAACCATAGTTTCAAATGGAGGCAATTAATACCCGCAGTAGCAGTTTATGCTGGTTTTAATTTTAATTTAACCGATAGTCCATTTAATTATGCTCCTGAAGGAATTGATGAAAAAAGCGTAAGTCCAAAAGCAATGCTTATTGCGCAAAATCACCTAGGATCTCAATGGGTTTTAATAACGAATATTGCTTACAATAAAATGGGAACTGATTTTGCAAGTATCGATTATATTCTTACTCTTACTAAAGGAATTAACCCAAATTGGTCTGCTTTTATAGAAAACCAAGGTTTCAGTAGTGATTATTATTCTGACGGTATTTTTAGAGCTGGTGCGGCCTATTTAATTAGTAATGACATGCAAGTAGATGTTTCTTTTGGTAAAAACATTAAAAATACTCCAAACTTATTTACTGGGGGGGTTGGATTTTCTTGGCGTTTTGCTAAAAATTATAAAGAAGTTAAAATAGAAAAAAATAAATCCAGTAAAATGGACAAGAAAATGAAGAAAAAAGGAGAAAAAGAAGCTAACAAAAGAAAAGACGCTGTAGAGTAGATTAAGATGATAGAAATAAAACAAGCAGTTACAAAAAAAGAAATGAAAGACTTTGTCTTATTTTCATTTGATTTGTATAAAAACAATCCTTATTGGGTTCCTCCCATAATTTCAGAAGAATTAGAAACTTTTGATAAGGACAAAAACCCAGCATTCAAAACTGCTGAAGCCTATTTTTATCTAGCATATCAGGATAATAAAATTGTAGGCAAATTAGCCGCAATAATTAATTGGGACGAAGTAAATATTTTAAAGAAAAGCAAAGTTCGTTTTGGTTGGTTTGATGTTATAGACGATATAGAAGTAACTAAAGCCTTATTAGAAAAGGTTTATGAACTTGGTAGAAAAAATAATCTTGAAATGGTTGAAGGACCTATTGGATTTTCAAATCTAGATAAAGTAGGTATTCTAACGGAAGGTTTTGATCAAATAGGTAACATGATAACTTGGTATAGCTTGCCCTACTACAAAGAACATTTTGAGCAACTTGGTCTTACAAAGGAAAAAGAATATATGGAAAGTATTTTTCCTTTTTCAAATATTAATCCAGATACTTTTCAAAAAGCAAGCGGTTTAATAAAAAAGCGTTACCAATTACAATCTTTAAGTTTTACCAAGACTAAAGACGTAATGCCTTATGTAGATAAAATGTTTGATTTGTTTAACGATACCTATTCTGTTTTGCAATCTTTTGTACCCATAAACAACATACAAAAACAGTATTTCAAAAAAAAATATATAAGTTTTATTAATCCCGAATTTATTAAATTTGTTTTAGACAAGGACTCTAATATGGTTGCTTTTGCCATATTAATGCCTGGTTATGCAAAAGCACTTCAAAAAGCAAAAGGAAAGCTATTCCCTTTTGGCTTTTACCACCTTTTAAAAGCAAGAAATAAATCTAAAGAAGCTGTTTTTTACCTAATTGGTGTAGCTCCAGAATACCAGAGTAAAGGAGTTACAGCATTACTATTTGAAGAATGCTACATCACTTGCAAAGCAAAAGGAATCGAAACGTGTATTAGAACTCCTGAATTAGAAGAAAATCATGCAATTCATAATTTATGGAAAAACTTTAATCCAACAATTAATAAAAGAAGAAGAACTTACAGTAAAAATCTTTAAAACTAAAAAATTATTAGAATTAAAAAAGGAACAATAATAAAGAAAAATATACAAAATAGAATTCCAAGCTTGTTATTTTTTATAGTTATAATTAGTAGTTGCACTAAACTAATATTAAATAAATTATTTCTTTATTCGAGTTAATGAAAGACTATTATAATTTTCTAAAATATAGAACAGGTTTATAAAACAAAAAAATCCTTCTTTGAAAAGAAGGATTTTTTTGTTTTATAAAAATGTCTTGTCCTGAAATAACGATACACAAAAAAGTAACCTTATGGAAGAACAAGAAGAAACACGTTATGTAAAGCGAACTCAAAAAGACTACACGATGTCTTTTAAATTACAAATTGTA
>Ga0105054_10000027_pt1 | contig 135665 bp, 126 predicted proteins | sample BON02_FD_78091 | JGI IMG/M metagenome (GOLD analysis project Ga0105054, IMG submission 78091) | Freshwater microbial communities from Lake Bonney liftoff mats and glacier meltwater in Antarctica - BON-02 (megahit assembly) | ecosystem: Environmental > Aquatic > Freshwater > Ice > Glacier...
ATCCCTCTCCGTTAGGCCCATTCAACATTGATCGGGTCGCCGACCACGACTGCCGCGCCGTCTCCGCTCTCGCCTCACGCTCATTTCCTTCGTGAATAGGCGATGGGGAAACCCTGGGAGTGGATTTGCTGGCTTGAAGGGAACGGAAAACTTTCGCTCACTGGTGGTCATGCGTATCCTTGTGACTGGCGGCGCCGGATTTCTCGGTTCTCACCTGTGCGACCGTCTCCTCAAAGACGGGCACGAGGTCATCTGTCTCGACAACCTTTTCACCGGGCGGAAGAGCAACATCGCTCATCTGAAGGACAACGTGAACTTTGAGTTCGTGCGCCATGACGTGACCGACCCGTTCAAGTATGAGGTCGACCAGATCTACAATCTAGCGTGCCCCGCTTCGCCGCCGCACTATCAGTTCAACCCGATCAAGACGACGAAGACGTCGGTGATGGGCGCGATCAATTGCCTCGGGCTCGCTAAGCGGGTGCGAGCGCGCGTGTTTCAGGCGTCGACTTCGGAGGTGTATGGCGATCCCGAAGTGCACCCCCAGACCGAGGACTACTGGGGGCATGTTAACCCGATCGGCCGTCGCTCATGCTACGATGAGGGCAAGCGCTGCGCCGAGACGTTGTTTTTCGATTATCACCGGGAGAACAAAGTCGATATTCGCGTGGTGCGGATTTTTAACACCTACGGCCCGCGGATGCACCCGAACGACGGTCGGGTCGTGTCGAACTTCATCGTGCAGGCCCTGCGTGGCGAAGACATCACAATCTATGGCGACGGGTTGCAGACCCGGTCGTTTTGCTATGTCGACGACTTGATCGAGGGATTCGTGCGCTTGATGGCGCAGACGGAAACCGTCGGCCCGGTGAACCTCGGCAACCCCGGGGAGTTCACCATGAAGCAGCTCGCAGAGATCACCTTGAAACTCGTGGGGGGGGGCTCGAAGATCGTGCACCAACCCTTGCCTGCGGATGATCCGAAACAACGTCGGCCCGATATCACCTTGGCGAAATCGGTCCTGAACTGGACGCCGACGGTTGAGCTCGAAGAAGGTCTCGGGCGGACGATCGCCTACTTCAAGACGCAGGTTTGAGCGGCTTCGGTTCCGCGTGCTCGTCGAGCATCGTGACGAGCACATTAACAGACATCTTTCGCTCGGTCGTGCCGCGATAGGTGCCTTTGAGCGGAGTGACGTCACCGTAGTCGCGGCCCACGCCGATCTTCACGTAGCGGCCGTCGACTTGCTGACCATTGGTCGGGTCGAGTCCGATCCAACCATGCGCGGGGACGTAGACCTCCACCCATGCGTGGCTGGCCTGTGCGCCTTTGAGGGAATCGGCGGGTCCATTGTAAAGGTAGCCACTCACGTAGCGCGCCGGAATCTTCGTCGATCGACAGAGGCTGAGCATCACATGCGCGAAGTCTTGGCAGACGCCTTGACGATTCCGCAAAATCTCCTGCGTGGTGGTGTGGATGTGAGTCGAGTCGGGCTGATACTGGAAATCGCGAAAGATGGCGTGCATGAGCCGCTGCGCCAATTGCCACGTGTCGGTTTCATCGCCGGCGAGATCGAGGGCGAGTCGCCAAGCTTCCGCGCTGGTCTCAACGTGTTGGCTCGACTGGAGAAAATCGTAACAACGACTATCGGTCGCAGTTGAGGCGAGGGCGGAGATCGGCGCGGTGGGCGCGTCGTTCGCGAGGGCGAGTCCGTTGCGGGTCGTGACGACCGACGTGGCGGTGACGGTGAGGTCGGGATGAGCCTCGCCCAGCTCGAAACGGTGCACGTAGTTCTGATAGAAGTCTCGGTAGTGAGACAGTCGAGTCGAAGGCAGGACCTTCAGCAGAAAACTCTGCGGCAGTTGGCGGTGATCCTCGGTGGGCTGCAAGCGGGCTTCGTTGAAACTATCGCGAACCGGCTGGCCATACTTGAAGTGTGTGCGGTGGAGAACTTGAAGCTTCATCCCGGGGGCAAAGGAATCGCGGGCGGCGATCCGCAGGCGGATTGCTGCTGTTGCTCTTCTTGCTGTTGAAGCTCGTTTTCGGCTTCGGGTTGGTAAGGTTGCAAAATGTAGGTCGCAAACACGGCGACACTGATGGCGTCGAGTTTGGCTTGGAGTTGATCGATGTAGGTGTGGAGGCCGATCTCAAATATCTCGGAGGGCTCGGTGTAAAGAAGTTCCGCATGCAAGCGTCCACTCAGGCGCTCGGCTTCGTTGGTCAGGCGCCCTTCGTTGACCCCGGAGATGCGGCGGAGAGCGCGGTTGACCTGCTCCGTGCAGAAGCGAACGGAGCGGGGGAAATCTTCGGAGAGGAGGAGGAACTCCGCGACGAGCGCGGGTTGGACTTCGGATCCGTGGAGGGCCTTGTAAGCATCCCACGCGCTGCACGAGCGCAACATGGCGGACCACCCGAGCGCATCGGCTTGGTTGACGAGGAGGGGTTTGCCGTTTTCGGGCATCGAGGCCTGGCGCACGTCGAGCATGCGCGAAGTTTTGTCCGCCCGCTCGAGGTGCCGCCCGGCTTGCATGAACTGCCAGCCTTCGTTGCGCATGATGGTGGCGTCGGCGAGACCTTGGAGCAGGAGCGAACTGTTGCGCACTTCGATGAAAAACTCGTAGGGACTGCGCTTCCAGAGCTCGGTCGCGGCGTCGGAGCGCAGGAAGAGGTAAATCCGGTTCAGCTCCTGCCAGAACTCCACGGTGATCTGGTCGCGGACAGTGCGGGCGTTTTCCCGCGCCTGCACGATGCAGGAGAGGATCGAGTTGGGATTCTGGGGGTTGAAGACGAAAAACTCTGACACCGTCTGGCCCGTCGCGCTCTGGTAGAGCTGCCCAAACCGTTCTTCGTCGCCGGTGCTTTGCACGATGGGCATCCAGTGGCCCGAGAGCGTGCTGTCGTTGAGGTTGCGAAAGTTGAGCAGGAGCTGGAGATTCACATCGACGAGACGAGCGGTGTTTTCCGCCCGTTCGATGTAACGACTCATCCAGAACAATCCGTTGGCGACGCGGCTTAGCATAAATTACTCATCTCCGTATAAGACCCAGGTGTCCTTACTGCCGCCGCCCTGGGACGAGTTGACGACGAGCGAGTTCTCTCGGAGGGCGACGCGGGTGAGGCCGCCGGGAATAATCGTGGTGTTCTCGCCGTAGAGGACGTAGGGCCGCAGGTCGATGTGGCGCCCGGCGAAGTCCGACCCGGTGTAGGTGGGATGACGGGAGAGGGAGATGGTGGGCTGAGCGACGTAGTTGCGCGGCTGGGCGGCGACGAGTCGGCGGAATTCCGCGCACTCCTTGGCAGTGGCTTGGGGACCGACGAGCATGCCGTAGCCGCCAGCTTCGTTGGCCGACTTCACGACGAGCTGCTCGATGTTTTCGAGAATGTATTTTCGGTCGGACTCCTCGTTGGCCAGAAAGGTGGGCACGTTTGGCAGGATCGGATCCTGATCAAGGTAGTATTTGATCATCTGCGGCACGAAGTAATACATCACCTTGTCGTCGGCGACACCGGTGCCGATGGAGTTGGCTAAGGAAACGTTGCCGGCGCGGTAGGCGTCGACGAGTCCGGGCACCCCGAGCACGGAGTCGCGACGGAAGACCGTGGGGTCGATGAAATCATCGTCGATGCGTCGATAGATGACGTGGACCGGTTGCAGGCCCTTGGTCGTGCGCATGAACACATGGCGATCGCGCACCAGCAGGTCGCGGCCCTCGACGATCTGGATCCCCATCTGGCGGGCGAGGTAGGTGTGTTCGAAGTAGGCGGAGTTGTGGGCCCCGGGCGTGAGCAACACGACCGTGGGGTCGGGCATCGCGTTGGGAGCCGAGTAGTCGAGCACCTTTAACAATTCATCTGGGTAGTGCTCGACGGGCCGCACGCCGATGGCCTCGAAACTGCGGGGAAATGTGCGCTTGAGGGCGCGGCGGTTTTCCAAAACGTAGCTAACTCCGGAGGGGCAACGGGCGTTGTCTTCGAGGACGAGGTATTGTCCGTCAGCATCCCGAATGATATCGGTCCCGCAGATGTGGATATAAATATCCCGGGGAACCTGAAAGTTCACAAACTCGCGCCGAAAATGACGGGCGGAGAGCACATAGTGGGCGGGGATCATACCGTCGTTCAGGATGTGCTGCTCATGATAAATATCGTGGAGGAAGAGATTGAGCGCAGTGATCCGCTGGATCAGGCCGGCCTCGAGGCGCTGCCACTCGCTCGCGGGGATGATCCGGGGCACCATGTCGAACGGGAAAATGCGCTCGGCCCCCTTCGCATCTCCGTAGACATTGAACGTGATCCCCTGCCGCAGGAACGACAGGTCAACGGCGCGGCGTCGCTCCTCGTATTCCGGCTCCGTCATCGAATCGAGTCGCTCAGAAAAACGCTGATAATGGGGGCGGATGGAACCGTCGGCCGCGAGCATCTCGTCAAAAAAGGGCCCGGTGTCGTAGGGACGGAAGAAACTCTGATCTGGGCCAGGGGAAGAAGCGGGAGGCGGAGGATGTTCAGGCATACGGGAGGGGTCAGCGGTAGCAAATATCGTGCAAACTAGCGGTTTAGTTTTGCGGAGGCGAAGATAAAGCCGAGTGACAAACCAAATTGATCTCCATTTGCGATTTGCCAAGACCCCTTCCCGGATTATGGTCTTGCCCCTTCATGCTCTCCTTTCTGTTCAAACGTTATGCCGGTCGGCACAATAAGAAGTTCCTGGAAAAATGCCGCCCGATTGTGGCGCGCATCAACGAGATCGAGCTGACCTACCAGAGCCTGACCGACGAGCAGCTCCGGGCGAAAACCGACGAATTTCGCGGCCGGGTAGCGGCCATCGAAGACAAGCATGCGGCTTTGATTGAAATTTTGCCTGAGGCCTTTGCCACCGTGAAGAACGCCGCCCGGCGTCTCTGCGGCCGCGAAGTCGAGGTCTGCGAGCACACCCTGATGTGGGACATGGTGCATTTTGACGTGCAGTTGATTGGCGGCATGGCGCTCAACGAGGGCCGCATCGCGGAAATGGCCACGGGTGAAGGCAAAACCTTGGTCGCGACCCTACCGCTCTATCTCAATTCGCTGACCGGCGAAAACACCCAGCTGGTGACGGTGAACGACTACCTCGCTCGGCGCGACTCCGAGTGGATGGCTCACCTCTACAATTACCTCGGAGTCTCGGTCGGCTGCGTGCAGCAGCAAATGTCGTCCGAGCTCCGCCGCGACATGTATGGCCGCAACATCACCTACGGCACCGCGAGTGAGTTTGGCTTCGATTACCTGCGCGACAACGGCATGGCGACGCGGAAGACCGACCAGGTGCAGCGCGATCACTGGTATTGCATCGTCGATGAAATCGACTCGATTTTGGTCGATGAAGCGCGCACGCCACTGATCATTTCTGGCCCCGCGCCGATTGAGCGCGAGCAACCATTCACTCGGCTGCGTCCGAAGTTGGACCAACTAGTCAATGATCAGTTGCGCCGTTGCAACGGCATGATCGCCGAGGCGAAGGCGATGTTTGAAAAGCCAGATTGCTCCAACGAGGACCGCCAAGCCGCGGCGATCAAGATGCTGCAGGTGAAGATGGGCAATCCGAAGAATAAATTGCTCCTGCGGCTGCAGGAGAACCCGGAGTGGCGCAAGCTGCTCGACAAGACCGAGACGGAGATGAACTCCGATTTCAATAAGGCGGAACTCTATCGTCTGAAAGAAGAACTCTTCTACGGTATCGACGAGCGGCAGCAGCAGGCTGACTTGACGGAGATCGGTCGCACCCGGCTGCGCCCCGACGATCTCGACGCATTTGTGCTGCCCGATCTCGCGACTGAGTTTTCCGAATTTGACCGCGACAGCAGCGGAGACACGCCCGAGCAGCGCGAAGCGAAGAAGCTCGCCGCCCAGCAGCGGTTTGCGGAGATCTCGGAGGAGATTCACGCCATCTCGCAACTCCTGCGGGCCTACTCCCTCTACGAGCGCGATATCGAGTATGTCGTGCAGGATGGCAAAGTGATGATCGTCGACGAGAATACCGGCCGCGTGATGCCAGGCCGCCGTTGGTCCGACGGTCTGCACCAAGCGGTCGAAGCCAAGGAAGGCGTGATGATCGAGCGTGAGACGCGCACCTATGCGACGATCACGATCCAGAATTACTTTCGCATGTATGAGAAGCTGGCGGGCATGACCGGCACGGCGGAAACTGAGGCCGCGGAGTTCAGCGATATCTACAAGCTATCGGTCCAAGTCATCCCGACGAACAAACCGTGCATCCGGATCGACAACAACGACTCGATCTTCAAGACGCGCCGCGACAAATTTAACGCGGTCGTCCGCGAAATTGAAGAGGCGAACAAGCGCGGGCAGCCCGTGCTGGTGGGCACCGTCTCGGTGGAATCGTCGGAGGTGCTTTCCCGCATGCTGAAGCGGGCGGGGATCATCCACACCGTGTTGAACGCGAAGTTCCACGAGCAGGAATCAGAGATCGTTTCCCGAGCGGGACAACGGGGTGCAGTCACGATCGCTACCAACATGGCGGGTCGGGGCACTGATATTAAACTGGGTGACGGCGTGCGCGAACTCGGCGGGCTTTACGTCGTCGGCACCGAGCGCCACGAATCGCGCCGGATCGACCGGCAGTTGCGCGGTCGTTGTTCGCGTCAGGGCGATCCTGGCACCACGAAGTTTTTCCTCTCGCTCGAAGACACGCTGATGCGCCTTTTTCTCCAAGGCAACTTGGCGTCGCGCTTGATGGAGGGCACGATGAAAGATGGCGAGGAGCTCGAGCATCCTTGGTTGAACCGCTCGATCGAATCCGCGCAGAAGAAGGTCGAGCAGCAGAACTATTCGATCCGCAAACGCCTGCTGCAGTATGACGACGTGCTCAACCAGCAGCGCGAAGTCGTCTACGGCATCCGCAATGCCGCGATCCACGTCGAGCGGCCCAAGGAAATAGTTTTTGAGCAGGTGGAGGAAGAAATCATCGCCCGGTTGGAAACGGCCGGCTTTGAGGATAAGGGCGCGCCCGGCCAGAAGGAGATCGATCAAGTGGTGGGCTGGATCAACACGCATTTTCCGATCAGCCTGAAGCCCGCCGAACTTAAAGAGGGCAAACTCGAAGTAATCGCCGACCGCATTTTGGAGCGGATTAAGAAAGCTTACGGCGTCAAGGAATCAGTCGAAGTGCCCGAGGCGCTGGCGTCGCTCGAGCGTTATGTGATCATCCATGCGATCGATCATCATTGGCAGGAGCATCTCACCGAGATGGAGGACCTGCGCCGTTCGGTTGGGTTGCGCAGCTACGGCCAGAAGGATCCGCTCGTCGAATACAAGAGCGAGGCCTACACCTATTTTGAAGAGCTGATGAACAACGTGCGGTTGCAGATTTGCACCGGTTTGTTCCGCAGCGCGTCGAACCTCGAGTCGTTTGAGAACATGTTGGCCATCCTCGGTCGCACCGTGAAGGTTGAGGGGCCGGCAAATGCTCCGGCGCCACTGGCAGGATTACCGGGCCCGGCGGCGAACTCCCCGGGCGGCGACGAAGAGATCGAGTTGCCCAAGATCATCGTCCGTCGCGACACGCCGAAAGTCGGTCGCAACGAGCCCTGCCCCTGCGGGAGCGGCAAGAAATACAAGCACTGCCACGGTTCGTGAACTGTTTTTCTCGCGTGTCCATCGACGCTGACTTGTCTCCCGACGATCCCTACGCCGCCCGCCCGTCGTTTTGGCGGAAGCATGAGTCGGAGGTTTGGGCGATCGGGACGCTGATGGCCACCGTCGTGCTGACGGTCCTGTCTTTTCCGCCCTATCACACGCCTGAATTTGCCTACGCGTTTGCCGCCCCGGCGATTTTTTGGGCCTACCTGCGTCCCTCATTCAAACTCTACGCGGGCACGATGTTCGCGGCGCAGGCGATCGCTTGGACGATCATGTTAGGCTGGCTGCACCACGTCACCTGGGGCGGGTTGTTCCTGCTGGGTCCGCTCGTGGGTGCTTGGGTGGGGGTGTGGTATTTGGCGGTGTGGTGGACGATGCCGCGGATGCAACCGCATGGCTCGTTGATGCGCGTCGTGGGCGTGCTCGGGTTGGCGGGATTGTGGGTGTTGACCGAATGGACTCGCACGTGGCTACTCGGAGGATTCCCGTGGCTGCCGTTGTCGGTGAGCCAGTGGGAACGCTCGATCCTGTTGCAGATCGCGTCGTTCACCGGAGCCTACGGCGTTTCGTTTATTTTGATCACGTTCAACCTCGGGTTTGCGGCCTACGCGCATCGGTTGCTCCGGGAGAAACACCGCGGTTTGAAACGTCGGAGTCCGGAGTTCATGACGGCGCTGCTGGTGTTGATGTTTCCTTCGTTCCTCTTGCTGACCGAAGTTTTCAATCAGGATCGGCGGGAGCTTGCGCGACTTTCGTTGGTGCAACCCTACGTGCCGCAGACGGTGAAATGGGACCCGGCCACCGGACCCTCAATCGTGAATTCACTGGAGGAACTCACGCTCAACGCGGCGCACGATTACCCCGACCTTATCTTGTGGCCCGAGGCAGTGACCCCGTGGGCGGTGCGCGGTGATCCGCACACGCAAGGGTTCGTCGAAGCCCTTGCTGCCCGCGCCAAGGTGCCGCTGCTCCTCGGCTCGATCGCGATCGAGCACGTCGACCAACCCAATGAAATGTGGTTTAACGGTGTCTTCTTGGTGACGCCTGACGAAGGCCTGCAAACGCGTTACTATGCGAAGCGCCAGCTGGTGCCCTTCGGCGAATTTGTCCCGCTGCGCCCCGTGCTCGGTTGGCTCAGCAAGTTCGTGCCGGTGGGTGATGATTTCATCGCCGGCGATGACGCGCGACCCCTCATTGTGCCTTTGCGCGGGGGTTCCATGGTCGTGGGCCCGCTGATCTGCTACGAAGATATCTTTCCGCAACTTGCGCGCTCGAGTGTGCGCTCGGGCGCCGAGCTCCTGATCGTGCACACCAACAATGGTTGGTTTGGTGAGGGTGGGGCGGCTTACCAACATGCGGCGCACTCCGCTTTGCGCGCGGTGGAAACGCGCCGGCCGATTGTGCGCGTGGGCAATGCCGGGTGGAGCGGCTGGTTCGACGAATTTGGCAACGCGCGGGCGGTGGTGACCAACTCGGAGGGCAGCATTTATTTTCGTGGATCCCAACTGGTCACCGTCAGCCGGGACCGGCGCTGGATCGGCCGCGACAGTTTTTACACGACCCACGGCGACTGGTTCGTGTTGATCTCGCTGCTCCTCGCGGGAGCGGGCGGATGGTTGATCATGAAAGTGCGTCCTCCTGTGGTGCCAGTGGAGGCTCCCGAGACGGTCGAACCGCTTGAGCCGCTCTAAGTCGAGCGGCGCTTGCTTTTGGCTGGTGCGGGCGATTTCGCGATCGGTGATGGTTTGCGGCGCACAGAGGGCCGGGCGCGCGACTTTTCTCCGTGAAGCGAGGGCAGCCACGGTGAGCCGAGTCGCAGGCAGGCATCACACATGACGGCAGCGTGAGCGACCTCCACGGGCGGGGCAAGCTGCGCAGAGTTTTGGCCGAGGACTCATTTCGGAACTGACTTTGCCCGCAGCCTTCGTCCATAACAGGATCCACATGACGCCCAAACTCATCCGTCGCGCCGTCGATGCGCTCGATACGTTCCAAGTAGAAACGCCCAGCTGGGGCTTTGCCGACACCGGCACGCGATTTGGGAAATTCTTCCAAGACGCGGCGGCGATCGACACGAACGACAAACTCGCCGACGCCGGCCAGGTGCACGCGCTGACCGGCTGCTGCCCGACGGTGGCGATGCACGTGCTGTGGGATTTTACCGCAGGGGAAGACCCCCGCAAGGTCGCCCAGCTCGCCCGGAAGCACGGGGTGAAGATCGGCGCCATCAATCCGAATCTCTTCCAAGATCAATGCTACAAGTGGGGGTCCTTTGGTCACAACGATCCCAAGGTGCGCCAGCTGGCGGTCGATCATTGCGTCGACTCGGTGGCGATCATGAAGGCGGTCCAGAGCGAGTATCTGTCGCTGTGGTTTGCCGACGGCACCAATTATCCCGGCCAAGGCAGCATCCGCGAGCGCAAGGGCTACTTTGAGGAGAGCCTGAAAGCGGTGCACAAGAAGCTGGGCCCGAAGCAGACGATGCTGGTGGAATACAAGCCGTTTGAGCCCGCGTTTTACGCCACGGACATCGCCGACTGGGGCATGGCCTACCTGATGTCGAAGAAGGCCGGTCCTCGCGCCAAGGTGCTGGTCGACACGGGTCACCACTACAATGCGACGAACATCGAACAGATTGTCGCCTGGCTCCTCGACGAGGACATGCTCGGCGGGTTCCACTTCAACGACCGTCGCTACGCCGACGATGATCTGACGCTCGGTTCGATCGACCCTTACCAAATCTTCCGCATCTTCCACGAGATTCACTTCTTCGCAGCGGATCGCGGCAAAATGCCCAAAATCGCTTACATGGTGGACCAGTGCCATAACGAGAAGCCCAAGGTCGAAGCGATGTTGCAGACCGTGGCGATGGCGCAGGAGCTCTACGCGAAAGCGGCGCTCGTGGACCACGTCGCCCTCCGCCGCGCCCAGGCGAAGAACGATGTGATCGACGCCGAGTTGCTCTTGAAGAAAGCCTTCTTCACCGACGTCGCCCCCGCGCTGGCCGTCTTCCGCAAGCAGCGTCAGCTGCCTGCCGACCCGCTCGCTGAGCACCGGCGCCAAGGCTACGAGAAAAAAGCCGCGGCCGACCGCAACCGCCGTCGGACGGAGATGGGCATTGCTCGAGGCGGTAGTTTTGCCTGAATAAGATTTGGATCGGGCGGGACAGATTTATCGCGCCTGATCGCCCCGTCATGGTCTCAACACTTTTACCCCACTCTCGATGCAGGCTCCTTACGAAACAACCTTGAGAGTATCTTGGACCATGTTGGGTCTTTACTGGTGGTGGAGTGGACGCCGGATAAAATCAGCAACTCGGCAGGAACCGCAGCTGGCGCGGTTCGCCAAATATTGGCTGCCGTTACTGTTGGCGGGGGCGCTGTTGGGCCCGGGAGAGTGGTTTGGCGACACGGTGCTGCATTCGCGATATATGCCGGAGACGACCACAGGTAGGATCGGTGGTCTGGCGGTGCAATTGTGCGGGGTGTTTTTAGCCTGCTGGTCTCGTCATGTTCTCGGTCGTAATTGGAGTTTGGCGGTCACGCTGAAGCAGGAACACGAGCTGATTCAGAGCGGACCATATGCGTGGGTGCGCCACCCCATTTACACCGGGCTGATCACCGCGTTTTTGGGGACCGCGATCATGATCGGCGAATGGCGTGCTTTGTTGTCCGTGGTGATTTTGAGTGTGTCCTTTTGGTGCAAGCTTCGCATCGAAGAGCGATGGTTGAGGGAGGAGTTCGGTGATCGTTACATCGCCTATGCCGCCCGCACCAAGGCGCTGGTGCCGGGAACGCTCTAATTGAGCTGTGCTTTCGCAGGGTTGATTAAATACCAATGATAGTGACTGCACCCCATTGCGCTTCGCCGGGTAATCTGGCAGGGTAGCGGGGCGATGAAAACCCTCCGCCAGCTCTCCCCCTCACAAACGCAGTTTTTCCATGACGAAGGTTATATGATCGTGCCCGACGTGTTTGATCCGGCTGATTTGGAACCGTTGCGCAACGCCCTGCATACGGAAATTGATCGGAAGGCGGCCGAGATGCAGGCCGAGGGTAAGCTCACCGACCTGCACACTGACCTTGATTTTGACCATCGCCTCGCAGCGATCCACCGCGATGCGCCGGAAAATGGCGAAGCGTTGATGCGGCACTTGGAAGGATTGCGCGGGGGAGGGTTTCATGCGCCCGAGATGTTCGACGTCATCGCCCACGAGAAGTTGCTCGGCGCGGTCAGCTCGTTGCTCGACACCGAGGAAATTGTATCGTCGTCGGTCTACCGCGTGCGGCCCAAGCTGCCGAGTATCGGTCGGGGCGTGGTGCCGTGGCACCAAGACAGCGGTTACTTCGCACCGCAGTGCGACACCCAATTGATCATCACCTGCTGGATTCCGCTCGTCGATGCGACGGTGGAGAATGGCTGTATGCAAATCCTCCCCCGCACCCACCAGGGCAAGGTTGCTGTTCATCACACTGGGGGCAACGCCGGTTTCCTCGTGATTAAGGATGAAGACTTGCCCGCCGATCCTCGGCGGGCAATCACGGCCGCGTGTCCACGCGGTGGGGTCGTCTTCATGACGAATCGCACCCCGCATTGCTCGACCCCGAACTATTCGGAACACATTCGCTGGAGCGTCGACCTGCGGTTTCAATCTGCCGAGGCTCCGAACAACGTCGGCCTGTGGCCCGAGTTGATCGACGCTGAAGGGAATGCGAACCTAGAGTTTTATGAGAAGGGCAATGTCGCCTGTTATCCGCCCGAAGCTGATTTTCTCGTGCATAGTGTCGCGTCGCCCGAGGCTGTGACCGACTACTCCGAATACGTGAATCGGCGGGAGACCTATGATCGCACGAATTCGAATTTCTCGGCCTTTCGTCGTTGGCCGGAAGTGGCGACCCCAGCGGGGTGAAAGCGGGAGGGTCCGGCTCTTGACGGCCCGCGGTCGGTCGGAGGACCGCCCCTCCAGCGACTAGGCAGTCAACCTCTCTCCAGAGACGAAGGCACTCACCTCGTTGCCGGATGGGGAAGGACCGATCCTCGGAATGAATAATTGCGGCCTTTGCGTTTGCGGAGGAGCGGGAATGGGCCTGTGGTGCTGGCATGATGCGGCGTATTTTTATGTTTTTTTTCTTTCTCTGGGCGATTGGAATTGTGTCGGCCCATCCCTTGGCTGGGCAGTGGCGGTTGTTGCCGGACCGCAGCACCGATCTCAGCGGGTGGAAGGTGCTCGATCTGACCATCGCCCTCGAAGGCGACGTGGTGACCTTGCACCGTCAGTTTGCCGCCGGTCGGCGGATGTTTGAGGATGTGACGCCGGTCGACTTGACCAAGACCGACAACATTGTGCCGGTCTCGCTGTGGCCCGACAATCGGCACATCGGTGCCTACATCGGCGGCGACAAGACCAAACGGGTGCGTGGCGAATGGTTGGACGACGGCCGGGTGCTGCGGCTCAACACGGACCTCGTGCTCGCGACTCAGCAAGGGGAGCGGAAGGTTAACATTCTGGGCAACTACACCGTGTCGACTAACGGCGACGTCCTCACGTTGATCGAATTACGGAGCACTCGCACGCGACCGGTCACTTACGTCTTTCAACGAGTGACCACCGAAGCTGGGCGGAAGACCGGAACCGCCGAATGAAACCTGCCAATTTTTCCACTATGCGATTGCGCAAGATTTTCTCCGCCCTCCTGTTCACGTTCGCCGCGCTCGGAATGTGGGCGCAGCCGTGGCCTCACCGCGTGGAGCGCGCTCCGGCCGAGGCCACGTTGATCCCGGTGTCTTCGAACTGGCGGATGGATGGCGATGTGCCGGTGCACGCGCTCATCCTGTCGCTGCAAGGTCTCGCCAACCGCGAGCAGCCCAGGGTTTATCTGGAATACCCCGACAACTGGCAGTGGGAGATCGCCAAGCCGTTGATTGGATTTTTGGAGACGCGGCACGGGGTGACGTTTGATCGCCTCGGCACGGACGATGCAGATGAGGCCCTGGCGCGCTTCGCCCGCTACGCCAAGGGCTACGTGGTCTGGGATCGGGAGGTGCGCTCCTCGTTGATCGTTGCGTTCACGGTGGCCGGGGTGCGCGATGCCGTGATCGTTAATGACGATCAGATCGCGTTGGCGGAGAAGCATGGGCTAAAGCCGCTCGTGGACCTGCGCGGAATCTTCCGCGGCAAGACCGACGCTGAGATTTACCAATGGGCCTACGATCAGTATTGGGACGAATGCTCTCGCGATTATTACGTGGTCCTCGGCGGGCACGCCGGGGCGGAGATGCAACCGGCGATCGGCGATTTCGGCATCATGCAGCGGGCGTTCTTCAGCGACTTGTCGGCGAACCCGAAACACCCGGAGGAGTTGGCCTTGTTGAAGCGCATCCTGCGCGGGCAGAATCCGCACAGCATTGTGCTCGGCTGGCACTCCTACGGTAAAGACACCGAGGGGCAGCACACGACGCTTGTCGGCAACTACGCTTTGAAGATGGAAGGGCTGCACAACTTGCCGAACATTTCGTTCACCTGCCAAATCCCCCTCACTCCGGACTTCAAGTTTAACAACAACCACCGCGTGGCGCCCGGCGAGACGGTCGTGCCTGCGAAGAAAGTCTATATCGCGGCGATTGCGACCGACGCGATGGGCATCGGGGCGTGGACTAAGCCGGGGCGGGGCGACATCCCCTACGGTTGGCAGGTGCTGATGGGATGGCTGCGGATGAACCCCCTCGCGTTGCAATATTTCTACGAGAGCAAGTCGCCCAACGATTACTTCATCGGCGGGCTGAGCGGTCCGGGTTACCTGTATCCGAAATCGATTCCGCAGGAGGATTTTCCGGTGTTGATGGCGGAGGCCGGCGAATTGATGGGTCAGCTCGATCTGCGCGTGATGGAGATTATGGACTACTCCGAGGGCAACCGGCATATCGGCAACACCGATCTGCCGAAGGAGCTCGTTGACGGTTATTATCGGGAGTTTCCTCAGGCGATTGGATTCATCAACGGCTACGGGTCGGCGCGCACCTATGATCTGCGCGGCGACCGGCCGATGATCAGCTACGACTACTACCTCGATGTCGCGCGTCCAGTCGATGAAGCCGCCGCCGACCTCGAGGAGCTCATGCAGATGAATCCGCAGCGTCCCTATTTCCTGCTGATGCACGTGCGTGAGCTCAATACCGTTGAAAAGGTGCGCCAGATCTTCGACCTCTTGAGTGAGGACGTGGAGGTGGTGCCGCTCGATCGATTCCTGAAGATGGCGGCGTCGAAGAAAACCTACCGGACGCGTTATCAAGAGCCCGACGACCCGATCGACCTGAACCCCTGAGCCGCGACCAACAGGCTCGCGGCGTGATCCCCAGACTTGCGCGCGGCTTCGGATGAGTTGACGGTGGAGTCGTGTCGATGACTTCACCGCAGCACTCGCGCGAGGAACTGGCGAACCGCCTGACTCATGGAGTGGGGGCGGTGTTGAGTGTGGTGGGGATGGTTCTGGTGGTGACCTTTTCGGCGCTGCACGGGGACGCTTGGCACGTGACGAGCACGTCGATCTTTGGTTTCTCCCTCGTCGCTCTCTACACGGTGTCGACCCTCTACCACAGCTTTCGGTCGGAGAAGCTCCGGCACCTGCTGCAGAAGTTTGATCATGCGGCGATCTTTTTGCTGATCGCGGGTAGTTACACTCCGTTCGTTCTGGTCACGCTGCGCGGCAGCTGGGGCTGGAGCCTGTTCGGGGTCGTCTGGGGTTTGGCAGCGATCGGGATCGGGTTGAAATTCTGGTTTGCCGGACGTTTTCGACTCGTTTCCACCCTCATTTACCTCGCGATGGGCTGGCTGGTGCTGGTGGCCTTCAAACCGCTGTGGCTGGCCTTGCCAAGGGTGGGCGTCTATTGGCTGCTGGCGGGTGGCGCGTGCTATTCGCTCGGCACGATCTTCTACCTCGCGAAGCGCCTGCCGTATGGCCACGCGGTGTGGCATCTCTTTGTGCTCGGCGGGAGCGTCTGCCATTGGCTGGCCGTGTTTTTCTATGTCGTGCCGCGATGAGTTCGGCGGATCCACTTTCTTTTCTCCCCTGATTTGCCGCTGAAATTTCCCCCTCCTGTTTACGCTCACGGGCTTCGCCCTGCTTGTTGGCGGCCTCAACCTCGCGCACGCCGCGGAGAGTTCCCGGCTCAACGGCACGTGGTCCCTCGTGGTCGATCAGAGCTCCGCGATTCGTCCATGGGATCGCGAGACCATGCCGATCACGGTCGAGCCGGAGCAAGTGACGCTGACGCGTAACCTCGCGTGGGGCCAAGAGCGTCGGGTGTCTGAGACCACGACCGCGAACCCTGATGGACGGACCGAGATCGTGAACGCGGTCACGCATTGGCTTGATCCATGGTATACGAATATTTAGGCGGGCCCGAGCACTCGAAGCGCGTTCTGGCCGAGTGGCTCGATGGCGGGCGAGTGCTCAAGGTGGAATCGTATTTTAAACTGGAAACTCAACAGGGAGATCATCGGGTCCACCTCTACGAGGAGTATCGACTCGCGCCGGATGGCCAGCGATTGACGGTGTATAAATTGCGTTCGACCCAGGATCAGGCGCTCACCTACATGGATCAACGCACCTGGGCGGAATCGGCGGGCATGACGACGACCGCGGCGGGCTTGCTACGCGCGGTTGTGATCGACGAAAGTTTGATTCCGCTCGTGGAGAAACACGGCCTCAAGCCGCTGCGAGATTTTTGCGGCCAGTTCACTGGGCAGAGTGACATCCAGATCTACCAATGGGCGTAGGATGCATACTGGTCGCAGTGCAGCCACGACGACATCGTGTGGATGGGTGGGCATGTCGGCACCCGACTCGAGCCGGGCGTAGCCGATCTCGCGATCGCCACCCGAGCCTTCGTCACCACCTCTCGGCCAACCCGAAACATCCGGAGGAGCTGGCGTTGCACCGGCGGATTCTCGGTGAGCTCAACCCCGCCGCTTGGATCATCGGCGGGCATTCCTACGGGAAGGACACGGAAGCCGAATGGGTGAGCCTCACGTCGAGCTACGGATTGAAGGTGATGGGGCTGAATACTTTTCCCCATGCGACGTTTATGAGCCAAATCGATTTTTCGCCTGGCTTCACGTTTAAGAACAACAACCACGTGACCCGCGACGAGGGGCGGATGCCCGAGGACAAGGTCTACATTTGCCTCGTGCAGTCCGACAGCATGGGCATCGGCGCGTGGATCGAGCCCGAGCGCGGCCAGATCCCCTACAACTGGGAGGTCGGCGTGGACAGCGCACAGTGGTATCCGGCCGTGCTCGAGATGTTCGCCCGGAACATGTTGCCCAACGATTACTTCATCGGCGGTCAATCCGGCTACCTGTATCCGATCGTCGTGCCGCATGAGAAATTCCCCAGTCTGATGAAAGAGATGAATGAGCGGATGCCGAAGCTCGACGAGCACACGGTGACGATTATGGACCACTCCGACCTCGGGATACCCATCGGCTACTTCGCCCTGCCGAAGCGCACGGTCGACGAGTATTATGCCCACGTGCCCGGCGGGGGAGACGTGGAATGTGCAAGCGAATTAGCCCGCGAGGATGGTAGATCGAAAATCCCTTGGATCACGTTCCGCCGAGGGGCCGTGCGCGGCGGTGATACAAGCTGAAATCCTGAGCGCAAGTTGAGGGGGAATCGGTCCCCACCATCATTTCGACTCGGCAACCTTGCGATGATTAGCTGAAGATCTCCGAAGTCGGCATCCCGACGATTAGCGATTCAGCCACCAGATGGCGGCGTTGAGTGTGGTCGCGAACGTCACCCAAGCAAGGTAGGGCATCCACAGAATCCCGGCGATCCGGTCAATGCGCCAGAAGGCGCGTTGGACGGCTGCCAACAACAACCAAAGGGCAACGATCTCCAGGAGAGCCCAGGACGGTTTTTGCAGACCAAAAAAGAGCACCGACCAGAATGCGTTGAGTCCCAATTGAGCAAAGAACAACCCCAAAGCCGTGGTTGCCGCCGGTTGGTCGCGTTTCTGCCAGACTCGCCACGCGGCGATGCTCATCAAGGTGTAAAGCAGGGTCCAAGCGGGGCCAAACACCCAGGCCGGGGGATTCCAGGACGGCTTGTTCAGCAGGGGATACCAGGTGCGGACACTCTCCGCCGTGGCGAAGCCGCCGATTGCCGCGGCCGAGAACGAGGCCAGCAGGAATCCCCCTAGCACCAGCCATGGCTTCGTCGTAGATTTAACTGGGTTGGTCATTTAGATTGGTTTGATGGTGATGGATTCGCGGCGAGATTGTCGGGGCTGCTCCTCCTGAGATCTGGATATCCCCGCTGGAAAACACGAGTCATTCTCGTATGGGGTGAGGTCGGCGCAGTCACCAACAGATCTTGTTTATGCTGTGATTTCCTATCGTCGTAATCTATTTTTATCTCCTTGGAGAACCTAGTATTGCGCTGCGAGTTCCCGGCCCATGATTTTCGATTTCCCCTTCTTAACGGCCTTGGTCCGGAGGGGACCAGCACTGGCCAGTGCGAAATCGGCGGCGATGCGATTGACCGATGAACTGGCGGCGGCCACCAATTTTCATCGCCGCGCGTTGGACGTGGGCGTGGCGAGCGAATTCCGTAACCGCTCAGGGTTGAGCGCCCATCTCGTTTCCGCCTCCGATCCCGCCGTGAATTAGAATCTGGAGATGACCGAAACCTAGGAGCGTCCGTTAGCGGGCCCGATGTAACAGGGTGTGTCTACGATCATGGGGAAGGGCCCGAATCGACGGCAAGGGGCTCGTCTGCCCCTGGTGAACCGACTGGCTGTGTGTTCGCCAAAGACGGTCGGGACCGAAGACATCAGCGATGGAGCGTTGGGAATCGGTGACGGGTAGGGGGAGGTGGAATCCTGGGAGCGCGGGCCGCCCGCGCTCTCGGGGAGTCAGCTTCGTTTGGTTTTTGGCCGCACGCCGCACTTGGACCAGTCCCATTCTTTAAAGCCCAACTTCAGGGCAGGGGAGTTCTTTGCCAACCGCCAGGTCTTTTTGCCCTCGGTGAGCTTCGGATCGGCGATCAGGGAGAGTGAATCGTGGCCGGCCTTTGCCCACGCCGTCCAGCTCAGGCGGTGCGGTGTGTCCTTAAGGATGTCGGGATGTCCGCTCGGAGGGAGTTTGCCGTCAGGCGACCAGAAGCAGTTGGCGTTGGAAACAAGGGCGTCGCGAATATCGCCCTGGTAGCCACCCGAGAAGAGCATCTGACTCGGGCCGACGAGAATGTTGTTAAAGAAATTGGCGCTGATGTGTGATTCGACGCGGAAGACCGACGCGAGCGCGTGCTGGCCGCGGGCGAAGATGTTGTAACGCACGACGTTTTCGCGACCGTAGTGAATATTGAAGGGCGCGTCTTTCGTATCGTGCACGAGGTTGTGCTCGACAAGCAGGTGAGACGTGCCCTCGTCGAGGTAGACGCCCCAGCCTCCGTAGGCTTGCGACCAGATGTGGTGGAGATGGTTGCCGCGGATCACGGTGCCGGGCTGCACTCCTAGGGTGTAAATGCCGCCCATGTCGCTGAGGATGCCTGCGCCGATGTGGTGGATGAGGTTGTGCTCGATGTGGTGGTGAGAGCTGATGGTGTCGCGATATCCCCACGTCCATCCGACGGAGATTCCCGTGTAGCAGGTGTCGTGGATATGGTTGTGTGCGACGACGCAGTCGGAGGCATTGCCGATCAGCACGCCGATGCCTTGATGGAAAATCCGGCCGATGTGGTGGATGTGATTGTCGGTGATCGTGAGGTTGCCGGTGCGCCGGGCGTTGAGTCCGTCGAGCTCGGACCCGCCCGCCCGAATGCCGCCCGCGCCGAGATTGTTGAGCGTGTTACCGACGGCGGAGCAATCGCGACAACCCGCGCCGAAATCGAGACCGTAGAGCCCGACCTGCTCGATCGTGCATGCGGTCACCGCGCACTGGCGGGCGGCGCGAAAGCTCAATGCCCCGGGCACGGCGATAGCGGCTTGCGGACTACCACCGATCGGGAGGTCGTTGTCCTTGGTGGTGTCGTGCGAGGGGAGGCTCCGTTCGGCTAAGGGCGAATACCAGTCGGCATGGCAAAAAGTGAGGCCGGAGAACTTGAGGTCTTGCACGTGTTGCGTGCCGTCGAGATCGACCCGATCAGTGGACTCACCGAAGACCTTCCCGACGGCATCAATGAAGGTGTGGATTCGTGGCGCAATGATCTGAGTGTTGGCGGGCGTCTCACCAGGGCGGGGAAGATAGTAAAGCCGACCCGTTTCGCGGTTGAGATACCACTCGCCGGGTTCGGTCAGGGCCTCGAATAGATTATCGATGTAGTAGCGGGCGAGGGCGTTGTTGCCGAAGGCGTCTTCGTGGGCTTCGTAGAGGCAGAAGGCCGAGCGCCGCGCAAAGCTCACCCAACCGGTGCGCGGGTTGAGCTGCGGTTTGGGCAGGCGCTCCTCGATCCAATAATGCAGCACGACGAACTCGGCGTCGGGCAACGAAGTCCAGTCCGGCGAGACGTCGCCAGCTTTCGGTTTGAACGTGTCGCGACCCGCGAAGAGCTGCGTTTTCTCGGGCTCAAGAATCTCACCGATCTGCAGCACATTTTTCGCACCGCGGGCGTCAGGACTGAATTTGGGAAACCGTGCGCGGGGAGCACGACGGCCATTGACGAAGAGAGAACGGAAGTAGCGCTGGCCCTTGGCGACTTCCGGTAGATCGAGCGTCCATTCGGTGCGACCGTTGCGTTCGCCGATCTGCCAACCGGAGAGGGCTTCACCGCCGCTGAGCATGGGCTGGGCGTTGGGAGCGGCTTGATAGTGAGTGTGCGAATCCTCGGGTCCGAACTTAACAGTTTCGGTCAACTTGTAGAGACCGTCGTGAACCAGCACGGTGGCGGGACCCGTGAGTTGGCCAGCGGCGCGAAGCGCGCGGAGGTTGTCGCGGGCGCCGACAAGCGTGCCCCAAGGTTGTTTCGACGTGCCTGCGGCCTGATCAAGACCGCGCGGAGAAGAGTGGTAGGTGTTCATGGAAAGCAGACGAAGCCAAGCAGCCGCCACGGGCGAAGCAAAGTAAAGTTCCCGAATATTCGGCGGGGTGCCCTGAGCGGATGGGATTATTGCTCAAGCGAAGTGTTCGTGAACGGGCTTGATAAAAGTGGACCCGGGAATCTCCTAGCAGGAGAAATCCAAGCTGAAGCGATGCGATCCACGATAGAAATTAAACGCGAGGCGGCCCGGCTGCTGAGCATGGATGGTCTGAATACGCCCGGAAGTGTCGGCGAAGTTGGGCGTGAAAAGCGGACTGCTTTACCTCTGGAAGAGTGATCATCTAGCGGAGTTGGGCGCATCGAGCGGAGCAAAGCCGGGCTCGAGCCCGAAGGAGGTGGCCGCCGAGATCGAGCAATTAGCAAGCGCCTGACGAGAGCCGAGCGGATCACCGAGATCCTAAAAAATTGTTGGTGACTTCGCCCAGGATCAGCGGCCAAGCGATCGGGGCAAGATGGCTGTGGTTGCGGTTCGGAAGCGCCGGGGACCCCGAGCCGGTTCCGGCTAAATTGGCGGGGTCCTGCCCGATGACCGACGGTTGAAGTTGCACCCGCCGGGAGCGCGGCGTTTTGTGGCCAGCCATGAGCACGGACAAACCAACTGACGACGGATGGGATCAATCAGCTCTGCCGTGGATCCGTTTAATGGCCAAGGGCGACCCCCATCGAGTGCTTCTGCTCGACGACGCCATGCTCGGACTTTGCGGTGATGTGAGCGGCCTCAACGTGCTGGATGTCGGCTGTGGTGAAGGCCGGTTCTGTCGCATGCTGGGCGAGCGCGGCGGTCGCTTGACGGGGATCGATCCGACGGCGGAACTCATCGCCGAAGCCCGCCGACGACAGACCGACGCGACCTTTCACGTAGCCAAGGCCGAAGCGTTGCCGCTAGCCGATGCGAGCGTCGATCTGGCGGTGAGTTATCTGTCGTTGCTGGATATTCCGGATTTTCGGACGGCGATCTTCGAGATGCGGCGGGTGTTGCGCCCTGGTGGCCGGTGCGTGGTGGCAAATCAGAATGGGTTTGCGACGGCTTCGTCAAAATTTTGGGCGCGCGACGAAGAGAACAACCGGCTCCACTGGACGATGGACAACTACCTCACGGAGCGACCGACCAAGGCGGAGTGGGCGGGGATTTCCGTGATCAACTGGCACCGTCCTTTGTCGGCCTATTTCCAGACCTTTCTCCGGGCCGGATTTTTGCTGGATGATTTCGACGAACCTGCGCCCGGCGCGAAGGTCCTCGCCGCTCACGAGAATATGCGGAGCAACCTGCGCGTGCCGCTGTTTTGCACGATGGTCTGGCGCGCGCCGGGGGCTTGACGAAGGGCTGGGCTCACTTTCGAGGCTGCGAAGACCTCGGGTAGCGACACCTATTCGTTATCGGTGCGGAGAGTGCCGCGCCGCCGCACGAGGAGTGTGCCGAGGAGAGCGGCGCTGCCGAGGAGGGTGGCCCATGCGGCGGGCTCGGGGACGGCCGCGAGGGGAATGCCCACGATAGCCACGATTTGACTATAGTAAAAGGAGGTAGCGACGGAGGCCGTGAACTGAATGCCGCCACTGGTGCCAATGCCGCTGAGAATGCCGTTGAGCTGCCAGGTATCGGTGGCGGTCTGGTAAAACAAGGCACCTCCGGAATCGCCGCCTTGGGCTTGGGCTTCACCGGCGATGGAACTGTAGGTGGTGAAGAGTCCATAGGTCTGCGGACCGTCGGTCTCCAAGGTATAGAGACCGTAGCGGTCGACGTTGTTGTTGCCCCAGGTCATCGTCCCGCTGCCGTCGCCAATCATGACCACGGGCTGGCCGACGATGGGGGAGTTTGCTGAGATCGTGAGATTGCTCAAGGCGGGGGCGCCGCCGGACACGTTGATGCGATAGAGCAGCAGATCGGTCGAACCGATTTGCTGGGCGGAACCGGCGATCGAGACGTAGGTGACGCCGCCGAGGATAATGCTGGCCGAGCCCACATGATTGGCAGTGATGATCCAATAACCGGTGTTGTAAGCACCGAGGTAGATGCCGGTGTTGCCCACATTAGCCCAGGGCAATCCGCCCCCCGGATTCGTCGTGTGCCCAGTGGCGCCGCCAAAGATCACGAGAGCGCGAGCGGAGGGCAGCGTGGCCATGCCGAGCAGCACCCAGAATCCTAGACGCAGAATTAACGATTTCATTTGGAAGGGAGCGCCGGAGCTTTCACCTCGGAGCACGGGTGAGATTCATGGGGAAACTTTCTCCGCAGTTCAAAACATATCGCGACCGCTCGGGCTGTCGGCCCTGGGCCACCCACGATGCCAGCCCTGCACGGGCGGGTCGCGGTCGGTCTCAAGGAAGGGCCTCAAGCTGATGGGGGAGTTTCTCATCCACGGAAAATAATTTGGCGTGCGGTGTATCCCCAAACGGGAGCGGGGGGGGCTGCCACTGGTCGGTTAGCCTAGGCTCACCTTGTCCTTGGAGGGAGGAGCGTTTGGGCAACCTCAGAGTCTCCGCGCTAGGCCGACGGCTGACCTCCTAGTTGGTCTCGAGAATGGGTTGGAGGAGCTGGGGTCGTTTTGATTCGGGGGCCACATTCAAGAGGTGGGCCATGCGGTCCCGGAGGTCTTCGGAAAGATTCATGTTTTGCCGATCGAGGTCGCGCAGGGTTTGAATGAGGTCCTCCGGTCGTGGATCTAGCGCCATCAGCTCGGGCAGGCGTTCAATGATTCCAGTCCATTGTTGGTGGGCGAGATCGTGTATGATCAAGGCGACGAGCGGGCGGGGATGGCCCTTGAATTGATCGACAAGACTTGAGAGCAAGCGATGAACGGTGTCGGGATAATTCAATGCCTGAAGTCGGTCTGCCAATTCGAGGCCTTCAAGCAGCATGTCTTGGGAGTTTTCCAAGAGGTAGAGCTTGAGCCAGGACTCCCCTTCGACCGACCTCTTTAAGCCAAAACTCGCCCACGTTCTGAGCAGATTGAGGCGCCGGCTGATCTCTTTGGAAACTCCCTTATAACCATCCAGGCTCGAGGCGGTGTTGAGCGCATCGGCATAGTGTCCACTCAAACACTCGGCATAGGCTAGGGTAAATTGAAGATTGGGCGGAGGGAACCCTTCGGGATTGGTGGGGGCTTGATCCCGAATCCGGCGGGTCAAGTCCGGCCGGTTAAACCCGATGGTGGCGGATGCCATCATCAAGAGGGCGCGTTGATCGGTGCCGAACTGCTTCAGGTAGGAGTCGAACTCTCGATTCATGGTCGCAGAATCGTCGATTTCATGGGCCAACACGACGAAGTCGAGGTGAGCCCCGGCGCTGTTGGGGTGTTCGAGCATGCGTTCAAAGGCGATCCGTCGAGCTTGGTCCAAACGATTGGCCCGGCGGTATTCCTTGATCAGGCTGATGCGCACTTGTTCGGCGTTGGGATATTTTTTCATCAGCGCTTCCAAGCGGAGCAACGCGAGTTCCTGGAAGCCGCTGTTGACCTCGATTTCGGCGAGGAGCAACGAGCCCTTCAGGCTGTCCTCGAGGCCCCAATTTTCGAGCCACCGTTTGGCTTCCGGATTGCGGCCGGACCGCAGGTGGGCTTCGGCGATCTGCTGCACAATCTCCACGTTGTGGGCGAGCTTGTCGGGTTGGCTGGGCAACAACTCTCTGCCGAGCTCGATAATGCGCTCGTTGCGGTTCAGCCCGCGGAGCAGGGAGAACAGCTGCCTGATGTAGGTCAGGTCTTGGTTCGCGTAGGGGAGCCCCGCTTCCATCAAGGTGACGCTGAGATCTGACCGATCGACTTGGCTGTAGAGGTTGACGAGGATAAGCCGGGCCTCTTGATTTTTGTCATACTTTCCGACCGCTAGGCGGAGATTGGTAATAGCGGGGGTGAATTGACCTTTCTCCAATTGTTTCTGGGCGATCGCGAGATAATGGCGGCTCAGGGTTTCGCGGTAGTGATCGGCGCGAACAGGGTAAAAGGCGAGATCGACGAATTGGGCGTCGGCGACACCGCGACGGTGTTTGACAAACAGCCAAGCCGTGGTGGCCAAGCTCAGCCAACCGATGAGGAGAAGCAGAACAGCTACCTTCCAGACGCGGGCCCAGATGATGAAGACTTGGGTTCCCTCCTTGGTCCGCACCCGAGCCCAAAGTTTTCTACGAAACAACCGGTGATTGGGATCAAAACTGATTTCCTTGCGTTCCTGCTTGCTCATGGGCACCAATCGAAACGGGAGGTCTGACCAACCGCAAGCAGTGCAGCGGCTTGGTCGATTTCCTTGCCGCGTGGCCGGAATGCCCGGTGGCGGCGACGGCTGAACGTGCCGTGGGAGGCTCAGATCAAGCCCAGCTTCATCTTCCCTTCTTCACTGATCATCGATTGGTTCCATGCTGGCTCCCAAGTGATATTGACCTCGGCTTCGTCGATGCCGGGGACGAGGAGAATCTTGCCTTTCGCGTCTTCGGCGATGGCCGGTCCCATCCCACAACCGGGAGCGGTTAACGTCATCGCTACGCAAACTTTGTAGGCTTCGTCTTCCTTCTTCTCGATATCCATCGAGTAGACGAGACCGAGGTCGACAATGTTGACGGGAATTTCGGGATCGAAAACTTTGCGCAGCTGGGCCCACACGGTCTCAGGGTCCGGCGAGCCGTCTTCGAGCGCGGAAGCATCCACACTGTGGTCGGTCGCTTCTTCACCGATCGCATCGCCATCTTTTCCGTCGATGCGGAAGAGACCGAAGTCGGTCTGCACCGTATAGCTTCCGCCAAGAGTTTGGTGGATAAACAAGGTCGTGTCGGCGGCAAGCGTCTGTTTGTCACCGGAAGGGATCTGCGTCGCGACTACGTCGCGAGAAAGGGTGCGTTCTTTGGCGGCGGCCATAATGGTTAGGCTTTGAATTTAGCTTGAATCAGCGAACTGAGGGCGGCGTGAAGCGGTTGGTCGGTTAATTTGTTGAGGACTTCTTCAAAGAATCCAAAGACGAGCAATTCGCTGGCCTGGTGCTGGGGCAGCCCGCGGGATTGCAGGTAGTAGAGTTGTTCGGCGTCGATCCGCGAGGTGGTCGCCCCGTGGGTGCAGCGCACGTCGTTGGCCTCGATCTCGAGGCCTGGCAGCGAGTCGGCCTGGGCTTCGTCGCTCAGCATCAAATTGCGATTGCTCTGGTAGGCGTCGGTTTTCTGCGCGTTGGGCTCTACCACGATAATGCCGGAGAAGATGGTCTTTGCCTGGTCGATCAGCGCGTTCTTGTAGAGGAGGTTTGAGGAGGTGTTGGGCGCGGCGTGCGTCTGCATCGTGCGCTGGTCAAACTCGTGTTCGCCGTTGGCGACGGTCAGGGCGAGCATTTCGCTGTGAGCGCCCGATCCGATCATGCGGCTGTGCGATTCGTGCCGCGCCTGATTTCCGCCGAGATGCACCGTGAGCGAGAGCACCCGAGCATCGCGCTCGGCGGCGATCGAGTTGGTTTGAAACGACAGGGTGTTGCGCGACCAATTCTGAACGCCGACGTAGGTTAGTTGCGAACCGGGGCCGGCGTGAAGGTCGTTGACGCCGGAGACGAGGTGAGTCTCGCCGGGTTGGGCGGAAACGAAATACTCGACGAGGGTTGCCTTTGCGTTCTCTTCGAGAATGACGAGGGTGTGAGGGAAGGCTGACTTGTAGTCGCCCGACAGCGTGTGTTGCACGACGACCGGCTCGGTCAGCTCAACGCCCTTGGGCACGTAGAGCACGGCGCCGGTGGCGGTGAACGCGGTGTTGAGGGCGACGAATTTCTCGCTCCCTAGCTTGGCAGGATGTTTCTGGAAGTATTGCCGGATGAGATCGCTGTGGTCCCGCAAGGCCTCGGAGAGCGGGCAGAAGATGACGCCCTGTTTGATGATCGCGGGCGGCAAGGTGAGCCGCCCGATCACCTGACGATTGGAAAACGTGAGTTCTCCGATGTGCGGGAAATCGGGCAAGTGGGGAACGTGGATCGAGGCTTCCTCGGGGAGATCGAAGCCCTCGAGCATGAGTCCCTTGAGATTGGAAAAGCGCCAACGTTCGTCCGAGCGGGTGGGCATCGGCAGGGCGTTGAACTGGTTCCACGCTTCCTTCTTAGCGTCAAGCCACCATGCTGGGAGGGCGGCCCGTTGAGCTAGATGGGTGGCGAAGCGTTCAGAATTGAGGCCGATGGACGGTGTGGTCGTGGTCGGAATGGCGGACATGCGTGGCGAAGCGGGTTGCGGGAGAGGGTTGGTCAACCGACGGAACCTTCCATTTCAAGATCGATGAGGCGCTTGAGCTCGACCGAGTATTCCATGGGAAACTGGCTGGCGAGATCGTTGATAAAACCGTTCACGGACAGGCTCATCGCCTGGGCTTCGGTGAGCCCGCGCTGCTGCATGTAGAAGATGAGGTCTTCGCTGACCTTCGAGACCGAGGCTTCGTGTTGGGTAGAGTTCTTATTTCCGCGCACCGTGATGGCCGGGTAGGTATCGGTGCGGCTGTTTGAGTTGATGAGCAGCGCGTCGCACTCGGTGTTGTTCTTACATCCCTTGAGATGCTTGGGGATGCTCACCACGCCGCGGTAGGTGCTGCGGCCTTGCCCAACCGAGATGGATTTGGCGACGATGTTGGAAGTGGTTTCATCTGCGGCGTGAATCATTTTTGCGCCGGTGTCCTGGTGCTGGCCGTCATTTGCGAGGGCGATCGAGATCACCTCACCGCGGGCCTTACGACCCTTGAGGACGACGCCGGGATACTTCATCGTGAGGCGACTGCCGATGTTGCAATCGATCCACTTGATCTCGGCTTCCTCATGGGCGACGCCGCGCTTGGTGACCAAGTTGAAGACATTGTTGGCCCAATTTTGGACCGTGATGTATTGAATCTTCGCCCCTTTGAGGGCGACGAGCTCGACGACGGCGCTGTGCAGCGTGGAGGTGGAGAACTTCGGCGCGGTGCAACCTTCCATGTAGGTGACTTCGGATCCCTCGTCGGCGATGATGAGAGTGCGCTCAAACTGGCCAAAATTTTCGGCGTTGATGCGGAAGTAGGCTTGGAGAGGCTGGGCAACCTTGACGCCCTTGGGCACGTAGATGAACGAGCCACCGGAAAATACGGCGCTATTGAGCGCGGAGAATTTGTTGTCGCCGGTCGGGATGATCTTGCCGAAGAACTTTCGGAAGAGCTCGGGATGCTCGCGTAGTCCCTCCGTCGAGTTGACGAAGATCACGCCCTGCTTGGCGACGATGTCCTTGATGTTCGAGTAGGCGGCTTCCGAATCAAACTGCGCTTCGACGCCAGCGAGAAATTTGCGCTCCTGCTCGGGGATGCCGAGGCGCTCGAAGGTCTTCTTGATGTCGTCGGGCACCTCATCCCAAGTGCGTTTGGGTTTCTGGCCTTGCGAGAGGTAGTAACGGATCTTGTCGAAGTTGATGTTCTCGAGATCCTTGGTGGCCCAATGCGTCGGCATGGGCATCGACATGAATTTCTTTAGCGCCTTGAGGCGGAATTCGAGAATCCACGGTGCTTCCTTCTTCACCGTGCTGATGTAGCGGACCGTATCCTCGCTGAGTCCAGTGCCCGCGTCGAAGGCGTAGTCGACCTTGTATTGAAAGTCGCCCTTGGATTGGTCGATGCCGGCGACCACGTTGTCCACTTTGGAAGGTGGCTCGAGGGTGGGAGTGGCGTTGAAATCGGACATAATGGGTGGGGATTTACGGTTTAGGCTTCGACAAGTTCCTTGGTGATCCAGTCGTAACCCTTGGCTTCGAGCTCATGGGCGAGCGACTTGTCGCCGCTCTTGACGATCCGGCCGTCAAACATGACGTGGACGTGATCCGGCACGATGTAGTCGAGCAGGCGTTGGTAGTGGGTGATCAGGAGCGTGCCCAATCCAGGACCGCGCATGGAGTTGACGCCTTCGGCGACGATTTTGAGAGCGTCGATATCGAGGCCGGAATCGGTCTCATCCATGAGGGCGAACTTGGGTTCGAGCATGGCCATCTGAAGAATTTCGCAGCGTTTCTTTTCTCCGCCGGAGAAACCTTCATTGACGGAGCGGGAGGTGAATTTCCGGTCGATCTTCAACAGGTCCATCTTGCTGTAGAGGCGCTTGTAGTAGGCGGACGCGTCGAGTTCTTCGCCCTCGGACATACGCGCTTGCTGGGCGGCGCGCATGAAGTTGGCGATGCTGACGCCGGGAATCTCGCTCGGGTATTGGAAGGCGAGGAAGAGTCCCGCGCGGCTGCGTTCATCGGGCTCCATTGCGAGGACGGAAGATCCGTCGAGGAGCACATCGCCGGAAATTATGGTGTAGTCGGGGTGGCCGGCGATCGCCTTGGCCAGCGTCGATTTTCCGGTGCCGTTGGGCCCCATGATCGCGTGAACTTCACCACTGTTGATGGTGAGCGTGAGGCCTTTAACGATTTCCTTTTCGCTGATCGCGATGCGGAGGTCTTTGATTTCCAGTTTGGACATGTGAGTAAAATGGGGGAAGTTAGTTGTGGGTCTGGCCGCTGGCGCGCCCTCGGAAGCTGATCTCGACGGACGAAGCGTCGTATCCGGGGGGGAGGATGGCTTTGATGCGGTCGAGGAGATCGGGCGGCAAGTCGATGTCGTGGGTTGAGCCGACCTCTTCATCGTGAAAGTGGGCGTGCGGACGCAGATTGGGGCAGTAGCGGGTGGGGCCGCGCTCGAAGTTGACGGCGCGCACCAAGTGGCAGTGCACAAGGGTTTCGAGGCAGTTGTAAACCGTGGCCAACGAGATCGTCGGCATTTCGGATTTTACTCGGGCAAAGACTTCGTCGGCCGTCGGGTGATCGCGTTTTTTCAGCAGACTGCCATAAATGACTTCGCGCTGGGGAGTAGTCCGCAAGCCGCTCTCAGCGAGGGTTTGCGCAAAGGCCTGGGGTGGGACTGGGTTGTGGGCGGACATGAGAGGGGGAAGGTCAACCAATTGGAATGGTTCTAAATCGCAAGTAGGAATTAGAACTATTCCAGATGGTGGGAGCAATAGATTCATAAGTCATTGTTTAAAAAATGATAATGATTCCTACGATTGAGGATAATTTACCTCAACTCGTGGCGCGAAAGCGTCTCGTGCGCATCCATTTTGCCCAAATTGTGAGCCTACTTATTCCTAAACACGAATATTCATGGGCTGCGCAAAAAAAGGACTGGTTCCCTCTGGTCCCTTGGCGCAGAACAACGAGCACCTTATGAACCTTGAAGATGCTCGCACTGCCGTCATCGCGGCCATCGGTCGGATGAATTCTCTCTACCAAGCGACGGTGTTTGACGAGTGGGTTCTGGTGAAGCTGGGAGCCGGGCAGGGGGCGATTCTCGCGTATCACGGGCCTCGGGCCGAGAGTTACAAACGCAATTTTCTGCGCGATATCGTGCCGCTGCGGACGGAGCTAGGGGAAGAGCATCTCGGCGTAGGCAATTTCGCGTTCGTCAACACCGCCCATGGCACGCATTTCGACGCCTGCATTCGCCTCGGCGACAACGCCTACTTGTTCTGCAATCACACGACGAAGGCGATGAGCGAAATCCGGGAAAGTCCGCGCTGGCTGGCGGCCCAGAAACCGTTCGTGGAGTTGAGCGCTCTGTTCGGCGTCGATCCTCTGGAATAATCGAACTCAGTCCGGCTAGGCGAGCAGTCCCTGCCAAATAAACCAGCCGTAGGCGATTGTCAGCACGCCTCCGGCCCAACGCGGCAATCCGCCGGTGAACAACAGCATCACCGCGTGGACGACGATGACCCCAAAGAGAAGGAGCATGCTTGTTTCAAAAAGTGCCGGGAGCGGCATGGGGCGAAAGAGCACAAAAATCCCAAGACAAAGAGGGATGCAGATGTGTCCATCGCCGACCTGCGAGGTGTAGACCACGTCGGCGCGTCGCTTCCATCCCCAGTAGAGGGCAAGGAGTGCGTTGGGCAGCACCATCAACCACCCGCTCAACCAGCCCAAATGAGTCTCGCTGACAAATCCGCTCTTCTGGGCGGACAACCAAGTGACCAGCCAGTCGATACTTTCGTAGAGGGCCCCCGCGCAGATGAGCACGATGAGCAGATCGACATAGAACATGGGCCGATAGGTGACCCGCTGCCGGACGTTGTGCTTGAGGACGTCGAAGACTTGGATGCATTGCCAGAAAAGGAACAACCCGATGAGGATCACTCCGTCGCTGCGCGTGAGCACGCCGTCGCGGCCGAGAGTCCACACTGCGCCGGTGAAGAACACCACCGCGGTGAGGGTCAAGAGCAGCGAGAGACGATTGAGATGACTCTCGGTCGCGGCCCGGCCGGGCCGCATCGGTTTGTGGGATTTTCCCTTGGCGCGCGGGATCACGGTCAGGCCCCAGAACAAGGCCGGTAGGCCGAGCAGCAGGGTCAGGTTGGTCACGTTGTTGACCAAACAGTTGATCAAGACCTCTCGGGCCGAGTTCTCTCGCGAGATCATCAAGCCGACGAAGATCAAGTTACCCAGACCAGAACAATACGGCATGATCAGGGTGCCGAGGGCCGTGCCCTCAAGACCGTGGTCCAGCATGGCCTCCAACCGCCACATCATAAGCAGTGACACGCCGAGAAACACGATCAAGTAGACCCAGGGATGGGACAGGTCGATGATTTCGAGCAATTCGGGGAGCACGTCTCTGGGTAAGGGAAAAATCGCTGGGGTAAACTCCGGTTCAAGCATTTCGCCAACACCAATGCCACGGCTCGAAGACAATGCCGTGCGGGTTGACTCGCGGATACGAGAGGTGAAATCCGAATCGGTGAGCGTGTTGCCCGAGCCAGTGGAAGGCGGGAGTATGGGCGAAGGACTCCTCGAGCGAGGTTTCGCCGGGAGTAACAAAATCAAGTGCGCGGCCGGTGTGGTGCTCGCTGTAACCCGGTGCCGCGACACTGCGGAGGATGTTGGCCAACGAGACCCCGGCTTGCTGCTTGCGTCGAATAATCTCTCCCTGTCGGTCGACGCTGCGGAATCCGGACACGGGCGCGAGAATGATCCCATCGTGCCGCGCGGCGGTCTCGAGGGCTCGCCAAGCTGCGGCCGCGGCGACGACCAGCCTGATCTCGGTGCCGTCGTCGGTCGTGGCGATCGTCTCCAACGCGGACTCTTCGGCCTCAGTTTGCAGTGGGAGCCCGCACGTTGGTTCGTAGTTCAGGGGGATGCCAAGTTCGCGATGGAGATCGAGGAGTCGGGTCATCGTGGGATCAGAGGCAAAACGGACTGGTTTCCCGAGCAGAGCGCCTGGCGGCAATCATTCCTCCAACGCTCGTCGGAGAGCGATTAGGAGGGTTTCAGCGGTAAACGGCTTATTGAGGAAATGAGTTGTGCCGACGTTGTTGGCTGCCTGTCGATTGGAATTTAGTCCGCTGGTGGCAATGATTCTGACCTCGGGGTTGATCCGCTTCAGCGCCGCGATCGTCGTCGAACCGTCCATAACCGGCATCACCATGTCAGTGATGACTGCGGCGATCTGCTTCCGGTGAAGCGTATAAATGGCGAGGCCTCACGCCATCATTGGCCTTCAATACCTGATAGTCGAAGGCTTCGAGAGGGTGGCCCATGATCCCGAGGATCGAGGCCTCGTCGTCGCCGCAAAGAGATAGTCTCGCCTGGGCCGCGGGGCAGGCGAGGCGGGGTGCTGATCGTCTCACTAGTCGAGGTCTGAGGGTCGGCTAGAAGATAAATTTTGAACGTGGCTCCGCGGCCGGGTTCGCTGTAGATGTTGATGAATCCACCGGCGCTCTTCTCGATCGTCGCGAGAAGCTTCTGGCTCATCAGGTCGCCGGCTTGTTGGCGCAGCAACTCAATCGACATGAGAATCGGCGACAGCATGTTGTTCGGATCGCGGGCGATGCCGCTAGCGAGAGTGCCAATACTCTCCATGCGCTGGGCTCGGAGAAACTGGGCCTCGATTTTCTTGCGCTCCGAGATGTCGGTCATCCCCCTCACCATCCGGTAGGCTTTGCCCGGCGAGTCGCGGCCCCCGCGTCCACGATCATGGACCCTAGCGCTGGAGCCATCGGCTCGCACGTAGCGGTATTCGTGCGACCAGTCTTCCTTGCCTCCCTCTATGGCGGCATGGATGCTCGCGACCACGCTTTCCCGATCTTCGGGATGGCGCAGGTCGGGCGATATTGAGATTAAGGAACTCATCCCGGGTGTATCCCTAGTTACTGATCGCCGCCGCGTTCACTCCGACGATCTGTTGGGTGCTCTGATCGTAAACCCACATGGGCATCGGATTGCTGTCAAAAGCACATGGAAGTTGGCTTCACTCGTTTGGAGATCTCCGATACTGAGCCGCAGCTCCAGAAGGGGCATCACCTGCCGGGCAAGAATTTGAAGCGCCGCGGTCTGCTGAGGTGTTAGTGAACGCTGGCGCCGATCGATGACCGCAAGGGTGCCGGCTAGGTTCGCCACCTGGAGCGACTAAGGGAATCCCGGCATAGAAACGAATACCCGGTTCGCCGGGCACCAAGCGGTTGTGGGCAAAGCGAGGATCGGTCGTCGTGTCGTTAACGAGAAGCATGGCCCGGGGCGAAAGAATTGCGTAGGTGTAGATGGAGTGCTCGCGGGGCGTCTCGTGATTGCGGTAGCCCGAAGTGGGATTTGAAGCACTGGCGGTCCTGATCGACGGACGTGATCAGGCAGATGGGAACTTCACAGAGCTACGCGGCCAACTTAGTGAGGTCGTCGAATTCTTTTTCAGGCGGCGTATCGAGCCCCCGATACCGGGCAAGGGCCGCTTGGCGCTGGGATTCATCTTGGGGAGACGGAGGCCGAACATAACAGAAGGTAGCTCGAGCTTAAGAAAACTCGTCGTCGTGCAACCAACGCAATCGGTGTGCGCGCTTGGTCCCTACCGCGAGTGACCTGAGCCGCCAATTGATGCCTTTGTCAGGCCGGCGAGAAATCCTTGGTGTGGAGCTGGCGCGCCTGCGCGAGCTCTTCGGCGGTATACGGTTTGGCCACCGCCGCAGTGGCGCAGTCGAGAATCTCCGCAAGTTTGCGTGAACCCGAGAGCACTGTGGAGATGTGCGGGTTGTCGAGCACCCAACGCATGGCGGCGGCGGCGAGCGACTTGATGTCGTCCCGCACCAAAAGCTCCTGATAGTGATCGGCCAACTCGACCCGCTCAACAATCTCCTCGCGCGGGTAGCGCGAGTTGAGTGAGCCCTCAGGAAATACGGTGTCCTTTTTGAAGACTCCGGCGAGGAAGCCATTGGCCAACGATTCTCGCGCGACGATGCCGATGCCTTGTTTGCCTAAGTGTTCGATGATCGGTTCCCATTCGCGATAAGTCAGGCTGTAGGCGATCTGCGCGACGTCGATGCGTCCGGTGTCAGCCCACGCGCGAGTCATTTTGGCCGTGTCGCCGATAAAGCCGCACGACAATCCGATGAATCGCACTTTGCCGCTGCTCTTGAGATTTTCCAACGCGGCCCAGACATCGTCCTTGATTTTGTCGGGATGGGTGGGCGAGTGAAAGAAGAGCACGTCGAGCCGATCGGTGCTGAGGCGACGAAGACTTTGCTCGACGGACCAAGTCACGGTCTCGCCGTCGAAGAGTTCGTTGGTGTGCCCGCGCGAGTGGTAACGACCAAACTTGGTGGCGATGCAGACCTTGTCGCGATCCGCTCCCAACGCGGACCCGAGCACCTGCTCGGCAATCCCGTCGGCCTCTTTTGTGCCGTAGAGCGGGGCGGTGTCGAAGAAGTTGATCCCGGCATCCAACGCCCCACGGATCGCATGATGCGCATCGCTGCTGGCGACCTCACCGTAGATGGAGGGCGAGCCGAAGGCCCAGGTGCCGAGGCTGACTTCGCTGACATTGAGACCGGTGCGGCCGAGAGGGCGGTATTTCATAGGACGATGGGAGAAAGAAACGCGAGGAACATCAATGGCCTGCAAGAGTGGTGGCGATGAGCTTTTGGGCAGAGGAGACGAAGGCTTCAGTGTAAATGCGTCCTTTTTCGGCGGAAGCCTCCCGCGGATCCGGGCCCCAGACGGCATCGTCCTCGAGGGTCGGCCCGCGATCGGCGGGGAGTCGGGTGAGATCGACGCAGTCGGGATCGGTGTGCATGAGAAACGAGACTTCGCCCAAGGCCGCATGGTTGACGATCACGAGGTCTTTCGAAACCAGATCAGTTTCCGAAGTCGCGATGATACGCGTGCCGCTTTGCGCGGCGTTGAAGGCCACGGCTTCTTCCTTGATGATATCGTAGTGGGGTTGCCCCACGTGTCCGCAAAGTGTAAACACGACGCGGAATTTCTCATCGGCGAGCTGAGCGAAATGCTGCTGAGCGAGGGACCTGATGAGATCTTCACTGAAATTGAGAGAGTGGCGCTTGTGATCCATGTCGGGAATCAGCTTCATGGTGTTCGCGGCGAGGTAGAGCGGCGGGAGGACTAAGCCACCGGAGATTTTCGCCAGCGCCACGCAGAGTCCGTGCGCCTTTAATCCGTCGAGGCCGATCGCCGCGTGTTTTCCATGATATTCGAGGGCGCCCCAGGGTAGGTAGGCAATGGGATGAGCCGAAAAGATCGATTCGATCTCGGCGGGCATCAGTCGTTCGTAACGGCCCCAAGCGGGGGAGGGAGAGGGTGCGGACATGGTTCGCTTCGACGATGAAGGGTGCTCGAAGTCCGCCAAGGTTTTTGTGCGATTGGCGAAGTCATAAAACGGTATCGTATCGTTGCATTCACGGGAGGAATCCGATTGTTTCCATTGTGCGTCGTTCTTGATGCAAAACCCCGTTTCAACCCTTAATCACCCACAATTATGGCAACGTTTATTCCCCTCATCAGCTCTGGAACCTCCGGTCCCTTGGGCGTGCTGCACCTTCCCCGCCTTTGGCAGAAAGTTTCGCTCGAATCGTGCGGAAAACTTGATTCGCGCTACCCGGGCGCAGGGCAGGGCTACGATCAAATGACGATCAGCGCGCTCGGGCTCGACCGGTCGGCCGTGCTCGCCTTTATCAAGGATAGTCGTCCGACCTATCCGCAGTTCGAAGCCTGGGTGAAGGCTCAAGCTGGCGTGAAACTCGATGCGGCGACGGTTGAGGCCCACAACGCCTCGGTGCTCGGCTACAATCACGACGATGATACCCGGAAGGGCGTGCTCGACGCCAGCGGCATTAAGGATGACGGATCAGTGCTCGACGCCGTTCACTTGAACGACCTCGACAGCTGGGCCGAATTCCACGACGCCGAGCTCAAGTAAGGATCGCTCGATTCTCTTTTCGCGAACGCCGCCCCGATCGCGGGCGGCGTTTTTTTGTCGCCGGGCGGTGCGAGCCACCGCGAGTCAACTCAGGAATCGTGTTCGGCGAGCCAACGTTCCGCGTCAATGGCGGCTTGGCAACCCATCCCTGCGGCGGTGATCGCCTGACGGTAGATGTGATCGGAACAATCGCCCGCGACGTAGACGCCCGGGACGTCGGTTTGCACTTGGGAACCGGCCACGGGAATAAAGTAGCCACCTTCGTCCACTTCCAATGGCGGCGTAAACGGACCGGTGTTGGGGATGTGGCCGATGGCGACGAAGACGCCTTTGACGGGTAGCACGCTCTCAGCTCCGGTCTTGACGTTCTTGACCTTCAGACCGCTGACCGATCCTTCGGCGACGCCCATCACTTCGACGGGCACCGTGTCCCAGACCATTTCGATCTTTTCATGGGAGGTTGCGCGGTCGGCCATGATCTTGGAAGCGCGCAGCTCGTCGCGGCGGTGGACGAGATAAACTTTGCTAGCAAAGCGCGTCAGGAAGAGCGCTTCCTCGGCGGCGCTATCGCCGCCGCCAAGCACGGCGACCTCCATCTTGCGATAAAACGCGCCGTCGCAAGTCGCGCAGGTCGTCACGCCTTTGCCGCCATAAAGTTCCTTCTCGCCGGGGATGCCCGTCATGCGCGGGGAAGCGCCGGTGGCGATGATGACGGTCTTGGCCAGAATCGTGCGATCGCCGAGGTGCAACTTGCGGGGCATCGACGTGAAATCGACTGAGGTGACCAACGTTTGCTCGAAACGCGTGCCGAAACGGATCGCCTGCTCGCGCATATTCTGGGTGAGCTGGAATCCGTCGACTCCTTCGGGGAATCCGGGAAAATTCTCGACCTCACTCGTCGTGGTGAGTTGCCCGCCGGGCAAGGGGCCTTCGAGGACCAACGGGTTGAGACTCGCGCGGGCGGAGTAAATGGCGGCGGTCAGGCCGGCGCAGCCTGTGCCGATGATGACGACGTTTTCGATGGGGGAGGACATGACGTTAAAAGACAAAACAGAGAGCGCGGTCCGCCGGGAGTGCAACCTTCGAGATCGAATTAGGCCGGTTATCCTCCTCCGGCCGCTTCGGTTCAGGTCCTGTCCGGTGGCCGTTGCTCAACCGCGTTGGGAGCAGACGCTGCCGGGATCGGTGAAATACGGGCCGAAAGGCGGGACGCGGCGAAAGCCCTCGCGTTCATACAATTTGATCGCAGCGGCTTGATGAATACCTGGCTCGAGGCGGAGCATCCTCAAGTCGTGGGTTTGGGCATGGCGGGACGTCCGAAAGAGATCACCGCGGGGCTGGCTCGATCACCAACCGAAGCTGCGTTTGATCCGGAGGGGTTCGTAGAGGTCGCCAGAGATTTCCATGAGGAAGCGACTGGGTTGCAGGAGCATGCCGCCGGGGCCGGCTCGGGAAGCGACCTTCGGGTAGCAGAGGTAGAGCTCGTTGCGGGCGCGAGTGACGGCGACGTAAAAGAGGCGACGCTCTTCCTCGACGTCGTTGGCTTCGATGGATCGGCGTCCGGGAAACTGGCCATCGGCGAGTCCGACGATGAAGACGACGTCGTATTCGAGCCCTTTCGCTTGGTGGACGGTGGTGAGCTTGATCGACTCCGCGTCGGGATCGACTCCGCGCTCGTTGGCTTCGCCGTTGAGCAGGACGATCTGAGCGAGCAGATCCTGCATCTCCTGAAATTGACCGGCGAAGCCGACGAGCGCCTTCAATTCATCGAACCGCTCTACGTAGTCGGCATACGCGCCTTTTAAGTAGTCGCCATACCAGCCGTCGATCACTGTTTCGATGGCGGCGGCGGGTGAGGCGGTTTGCATCGTGGCGGCGACTTGGCGCAGCGAGGCGCAAAAGTTGCCCCACTCCTCGCGTGCTCCCTTGGCGACGGCACTGGCGACATCGTCGGTGTGGAGGACATCGATCAGGTTCTTCCGCAGCAGGCGGGCATTGTCGAGGGCGACTCCGTGGATCTTTTGCGCGCCCTTCTCGCCCACCTTCGGCAACAGGATCGCGATGCGCTGCCAAGCCTGCGTGTCGGAGGGATTGTAGACGAAGCGCACGAACGCGATGAGGTCGCGAACATGTTGGCGCTCGAAGAACTTCACGCCGCTGGTGATTTGGTAGGCGATGCCCGCGCGGGACAATGCGAGCTGCACCTCGAGCGCGAGGAAGTGCGAGCGGTAGAGGATCGCGATCTCGTTGGCCGAGACGCCTTCGTCCTCGACGAGGGCGCGGATACGTTTGATGAGAAACTCGGCTTGTTCGCGGTCGTCCATCGTTTGCACGACGTAGGGTTTTTGCGCATGGGCGCGGGCGGGGCGGAGCTCTTTGTCGAAGTGGCGGCCCTTGGGCTGGGCGAGGAGCACTCCGTTGGCGAGCGCGAGGATCTCGGGGGAGGAGCGGTAGTTGGTCTCGATGCGATGAATGACCGTGCCGGGGTGGCGGCTCTCGAAGGTCATGATGTTCTCAAAATCCGCGCCGCGCCACGAGTAGATGCACTGCGCGTCATCGCCCACGGCCATCACGCGATGGTGTGGGGCGAGGCGGTCGATGATCTGCGCCTGAAGGGTGTTGGTATCCTGATACTCGTCGACGAGCACATGACGGAAACGTTGGGCGAAGTAGGCGGCGACCTCAGGCGCCTCGGTAAGGAGTTGCAGCCACAGCTCGAGCAGATCGTCGTAGTCAACGACGTTTTGCTCGCGTTTGCGCTTGGCATAGGCGTCGGCGAAGGGGCTGAAGCGGTGCTTGATTTCGTCGTATTGCGGGAACTGTTGATCGACCGTGTGGCTGATGCTCAGCTGCGTATTGCGGGCGAGGGAGAGGACGTTGAATAACGGACCGGGGCGGGGGTGGGTCTTGTCTTTGAAAAACACCTTGTCGATCGACTCGACCGTCTGCTTGAGGAGCGATTCGGACTCGTCGGCGTCGAGGATAGTGAAACCGCGCTCGAGGTTAATCGCCTCGCCATAGATGCGCAGGGCGCGGTGGCCGAGCGAGTGAAAAGTCCCGCCCCAGAACCGAGTGGGTTCGACGCCGGTGAGCTCCTGCACGCGATGGAGCATTTCCTTCGAAGCTTTGTTGGTGAACGTGAGCAGAAGGATCTCGCTGGGTTTGACGCCTTTGGAAAGGAGGTAGGCGACGCGATAAGTTAGCGTGCGAGTCTTGCCGGAGCCGGCACCGGCGAGGACGAGGAGCGGCCCGGGCTCCGCGGTGACCGCGTTGAATTGCTCGTTGTTCAGCTGCGCGCGAAAATTGATCGGGGGGATGGCTTCTGGCGAGCGTTGGTCGAGGGCGAAATCCATAAAAGTCTTAGAAGCTCACGCAAAGCCCCCCTCGGTGGCAAAGCGGAAATGCACGGCGGGCTCAGGGGGCCCAGCGCATTTGGTAGTGGGTGTCGGTCTCGCCGACGACAGTGAACCCCAGCCGTTCGTAGAGATTGCGGGCGGGGTTGACCTTCATGACTTGCAATCGCAACGGGAGCTTTTGGCCGCGGGCTTCGGCCAGCAAGCCGTCCATCACGGCAGTGCCCAGACGCCGATTTTGGAAATCGGGCGAGATCTGAATATTGACGAGGACGATCTCCTCGTCGCTGCGCTCCACGTGGACGACCCCAGCGTCGTCGCCTTTCACCACAATGACCTGCCAGCTCTCGGGTCGGAAGTTATCTTTGAACCGAGCGGCCTGGTCCTCCTCGTTCCATGGGCCCCAAGTCTTTTCCACGTAGCTTTGCATTGTCGATCGCTTGAGCGACCAGAGCCAATCGTAGTCGTGCTCAGTCGAGGGGCGGAGGGTATGCGTGCTCACAGGAGGGCGAGATCGTTGCGGTGGATGATTTCGAGGTGTTTGCGCAGGGGGAACAGCGTCCGCATCTCCACGGATTTCTTGCCAGCGAGCGAATTGATCTGCGCCTGCGTGAAGGCCGCCTTGCCCCGCGCGATGATCGTGCCGTTGGGGGCGGAAATGTTGACGACGTCGTCCTGGTGAAATTCGCCTTCGGTGTGGGTGACGCCGACGGCGAGCAGGCTGGAGCCTTTTTCGCGCAAGACAGGCACCGCGCTCTCGTTGACAAAGATGGTGCCAGTCGGCCGGTGAAAGTAGGCGATCCAGCGTTTCTTGGCCTCCAACGGCAGGCCGCTCGGGGCGAAGAAGGTGCCGGGGCCCTCGCCAGTGAGCAGGCGCGCGATCACATCGGGTTCGGCACCACTCGCGATGAAGACTCCGCAACCGGAACGCGTGGCGACTTTGGCCGCCGTGATTTTCGAGACCATGCCGCCGACGGCGGTTTCGCTGGTGGTGCCGCGGGCGAGAGCCGCGATCGCCGGGGTGATCTTCCCAACGAAGGGCACGATCTGGCCGCCGTCTTGGTAATTGATCAGGCCGGGAGCCGTGGAAAGGATGAACAAATACTGGGCATGCCAGAGGCTCGCGACCATGGCGGACAGCGTATCGTTGTCGCCAAACTGCACCATCGCCTGGATTTCGGCCGCGCTGACCGTGTCGTTCTCGTTGACGATCGGAATCGTGCCGTAGCCGATGAGCGATTCGAGCGTGGCCTTGACGGCGAGGTGACGGTCGCGGCTGCGCAAGTCCTCGTGAGTCAGCAACACTTGCCCGACGGTCAGGTTGTGCGGAGCAAATCCTTCCTGCCAAGTCTGCATCAGGATGCTTTGGCCAACGGCCGCGCAGGCTTGCTTTTTGGTGAGGTTAAAGGGGCGTCGCTTGAGGCCGAGCTTGCCCATGCCGAGGCCGACGGCGCCGGACGAGACGAGGATCACATCGGTGCCATCTTTATGGAGGGCGGCCACCTGCGCGCACACGGCCTGGATCCGGGCGCGGTTGAGCTGGCCGACGCCGGAGGTGAGCACGCCTGTGCCGAGTTTGATCACGACGCGGCGCGGCTTGGCGGTGAGGGCGAGCGATTTTTTGATTTCGGTCATGAACGGTGGAGCTTGGATCGGCCCTGGCCGAAGCGCGACAGGAGATGACCGGCGGTCACGATACTCAAACCGCCAGCAACTCGGCTTCTTTGTGCGCGAGATGTTCGTTGATTTCTTTGACGGCAGCATCGGTGGCTGCTTGGACCTCTTTCTCGAAGCGTTTGAGATCGTCTTCGGAGATGTCGCTGCTCTTTTCCGCCTTCTTGAGTTGATCCATCGCTTCCCGGCGAACGTTGCGCACCTGCACGCGGCCGTCTTCGGCGAGGCCATGGGCGACCTTGACGAATTCTTGGCGCCGCTCGCGGCTCATATCGGGCAGGGGAATACGGATGAGCTTGCCGTCGTTGATCGGGTTGAATCCGAGGTTGGCCTGTTGAATAGCCTTCTCGATCGATTTGCTCAGAGTCGCGTCCCACGGCTGGATTTGGATGAGCCGGGAGTCGGGGGTGCTGATCGCGGCGCATTCCTTGAGGCGCATCGTCGAACCGTAGGCCTCGACCATCAGGGACTCCACCATCGTGGGGGTCGCCTTGCCGGTGTGGATGTTGCTGAATTCGTGCAACGCGTGGTCGACGGCCTTCTTCATTTTGACCGTCATTTCGGTGATTGCGGGATGGCTCATGGGAATAGTGGTGAGAATCTTTTTTTTGGAGGTGGGGAGGTGGAGGGATACAGACGAGGGGAACAGACTTTAACCGTGCACTAAGGTGCCGATCTTTCCGCCCGTGATCGCCTTGCGAATGGCGTGTTCGTCGTTGATGTCGAAGACCAAAATCGGGACGTTGTTGTCGAGACAGAGGGAGAACGCGGTCGAATCCATCACGTTGAGCCGCATCTTGAGCGCGTCGATGAACGAGATTTCGTCAAACTTGACGGCATCGGCGTGCTTCTGGGGATCTTTGTCGTAGATGCCATCGACCTTGGTGGCCTTCATGATGATGTCGGCGTGCAACTCACTGGCGCGGAGCGCGGCGGTGGTGTCGGTGGAGAAATACGGGTTGCCGGTGCCAGCGACGAAGATCACGACGCGGCCCTTTTCGATGTGGCGCACTGCGCGGCGAAGGATGAACGGCTCGGCAATCTGGTTCATCGGGATGGCGCTTTGCACGCGGGTGGTCACGCCCATCTTTTCAAGGCAATCCATGATTGCGAGGCCGTTGATCACGGTGGCGAGCATGCCCATGTAGTCGCCCGTGGTGCGGTCGACCCCACGCTTGGCACCGTTGAGGCCCCGGAAAATGTTGCCGCCGCCGATGACCACGCAGACCTCGACGCCGAGGTCGTGAATTTCTTTCACCTGGGCACAGGTCTTCTCAAGCGTCGCCGCGTCAATCGGATCGCCCGCTTTCCCGCCGCGGAGAACTTCACCACTGAGTTTCAGGATGATGCGCTTATATTTGACCTTGGAGTCGACCTTGGTGCTTGGGTGCATGGCCTCTAACAAACGGCACGGCAAAAACCGCGTCAATTCCGCAGATGCTCCGGAGGGGAGGTTTGGGCGCGGGAATTGGGAATATGACGCGGTCCGTTAGCCGTTCGGCGTGGTCGTTCGGCACAAAGAGACAGCCCATTGACCATCCCGGTGCGTGGTTGAAGTCTGAGAGCCCCTCGCGCTGGATCACTGGTGTAAGCCCTTCGCCCGGAGGATCTCCCGCTATTTTACTTTCTCCCCATGCCAACCGTCACCCGCATTCGCCCGGTCCTGTTGACCGCTCCTTACACCGACCCCAAGCGCAGCGTCGAAGGACTGCTGTGCCTGCCGACGGGTGACCGCACGACGGGATTGGTGGAAATCACGTTGGACAATGTCGTGGTCGGCGTGGGCGAGGGTTATCTGGCAGTTTTTGCGCCGGAAGTCTTCCGGGCGATTGTCGACTTAGTCGCTCCGGTCTGAATCGGGCGCGACCCGCGGGACTATGCGGCGCTCTTGGGTGAGTTGTCGCTCACCCCAGGTTACTGGAGTGTGCAGGGCGCGGCTCAACATGGAGTCAGCGCCATGGAAACGGCGTTGCAGGATTGCCGGGCTCGGCTGCTCGACGTGCCCTTGTGGCAAATGCTCGGCGGCGAGACCGGGCGCATGTTGAAGCTGTCTGCGAGTGGCGGCGACGCGATTGATCCGGCGGGCATGATCGAAGAGCTCGATCAAATCGCCGCCTTGGGGATTGATCTGTTCAAGATGCGGGCTCGGGGCGGACAAAACGACAAGGCGGCGTTTTGCCCACGCGAGGGCGATTGTCGCGGAATCCAGATCGCCGTGGACATGACGCAGAACCTAGCAGTGCCGTCCCAGTCGATCGATGACATTGAGAAGTTCCTCAGCGAACTGACCGCACGTGGCGGACGGATGCCGGCCTTCTTGGAGGAAGTGCTCGGTCCACAGGATTTGGCCGGAATGGCTGATCTAAAGGCGCGACTCCCCACGGCCCGGATTGTCGGCGGGGAGATTGTCACGACGGCGAGTGAATTGCGCGAACGGATCGCGCGGGGCTACTACGATATCGCCCAACCCGATGCCACGGTGATCGGTGGAGTGGGGGCGACGCTGGAGATTTTTAAGGCGACGCACGAGGTTGCGACCAAGGTTTACGTGCATTGCTGGGGTGGGCCGGTCGGGATGATGGCCAACTTCCATGCGGCGCTCGCGGACGGCGGCACGGTGGTCGAGTGGCCGTTGTTGCGCGACGAGCTGCGCGAGACCTTGGTCCCCGGACCTTGGCAAATTGAGTCGGGACGGCTAGCGCTGTCCGACGCCCTGGGCTTTGGCATCGAACTGACTCCTGAAATCGAAAGAGTCTATCCCTTCCGCGCCGACGCGACCAACAACTGCCGAGTCGACTTCTCGAAGTTGCCGGTCGTGGCTTGGGACTGAGGTCTCAGGCCAGTTCGGTCAGCACGGCGCGGAAAATGCCGACCGCCTGTTGCAGCTCCTCCGCAGTGGCGTTGAGGGGTGGCAGGAGGCGGATGACGTTGCCGCCGGCCATCGGGGCAAGCAGACCATGCTCCCGGAGTGCGGCGACGTAGGCGAGAGCCTCGCCCTTCAACTGCATCCCGACGAGATAACCCTGGCCCCGCAGACCGTCCAATTGCGCCGGGAAATCGGCGATGAGTTGGCGGAGGGCTGTGTGCCACGTTTTACCTTGGGAAGTTACTCGCGCGAGTAGATCGTCGCGCTCCATCACGTCGAGGACGGCGAGGGCAGCTGAGCAGGCCAAAGGGCCACCGCCGAAGGTCGAACCGTGGTTGCCCGGTTGATAAAGATCGGCGTGCGCCCCGCTCACCCACATGGCGCCGATGGGGAAACCGCCGCCGAGGCCTTTGGCCATGCCGACGGCGTCAGGAGTGACCCCGGCGTGTTGGTAGGCGAAGAATTTTCCGGTGCGCCCGGCGCCGCACTGCACCTCGTCGAGCATGAGCAGCAAGTTGTGCTCGTCGCAGAGTTGCCTGAGTCCCGTCAAAAACTCTGGAGTGCACGTGTGGATGCCGCCTTCGCCTTGAATCGTTTCGACAAAGATGGCGGCGGTGCGGTCGTCGATCAGGGCCTTGAACGATTCGAGGTTATTCAACTCTCCGAAGGCGAAGCCCGGCACGAGCGGCCGGAATCCCGTTTGCACTTTTTCCTGCGGCGTGGCGCTCATGCCCCCAAATGTGCGGCCGTGAAACGCGCTCCCGGCACAAAGAATATTGAGGCACTGGCCTTCTTCGCCCCCACCTTTCTTCACTCCGTGCAAGCGGGCGAGCTTGATCAGGGCTTCGTTGGCCTCGGCACCGCTATTGCAGAAAAAGACGCGACCAGGGCCCGCGTAGCCGACGAGCCGACGGGCGAGCTCTCCCTGCTGGGGATTGCGAAACAGATTGCTGACGTGGATGAGTTGCGCGGCCTGCTGCTGGACGGCTGCCACCCAATCCGGATGACAGTGCCCGAGGGTGTTGACGGCGATGCCTGACGTGAAATCGAGGAAGCGACGACCGGTGTCGTCCCACACGTGAATGCCTTCGCCGCGCACGAGGGTGAGCGGGGAGCGGTGGTAATTCTTGAGTGAGTGCGCGTCGTAGAGATCGGCGGTGGTCGGAGGAGTGTTCGGATACATGATGAGATTAAATTTGAAACGGATAGAGGGACCCCAACCCGAGGAGTTGGGTGAGTTCGTCGAGCGCGCGGCGGGATTCGTCGAGCAAAGCGGGATCGGCGAGATCATCGGCGGTGAGACGGTCTCGGTAGTGGGCTTTCACCCACGCCACGAGGGCCGAGTAGGAATCGTCGGTCAGCCGCACGCCGAGCGGGAGGGCGGCAAGTTCAGCGGGAGTCAGCACCACGCGCAGGCGTAGGCACGCGGGGCCACCGCCGTTGCTCATCGATTGTTTGAGGTCGAAGTAGTGCACGGCCTTGAGTGGCGTCTCTCCGCTCGCGATCAAATCTTCGATATAGGTATGGACGGTTGGCATCTCCGCGCAGTGGGACGGGGCGATCAGTGCCATCTGTCCCGGAGTAACCGTGACGAGCTGGGAGTTGAAGAGATACGAGCTGACGGCGTCGGCCAGGGGCACGCGGTCGCGAGGCACTTCGATGGCTGCAAACTCCGAGTCAGGGTGCATCGCGGCGAAGGCGCGCCGCAGTTCGTCGATGACCTTGGGGGTCTGCACGAAGGCGTGTTCATGATACAAAAACGCGTGCTCGTTGCCGACCGAGATCACGTCGTTGTGAAACACGCCAGCATCGATGACCTCGGGGTTTTGTTGAGCAAAGACCGCGGAGCTTTCGGGTAATAGGTGGCAGCGGCGGATGGCCTCAAACGTTTCGAGAGCCTGGCGGGAGGGAAACTTCCGAGGGGCGATCATCGTCGTCGGACCAAACGAACGGTGACCGTGGACAAAGAAGTGGAGACCAGCGTCGGCGTGAGTCGGCGCGAAGCGAGTGTGGTTGGCCGCGCCTTCGTCACCGAAGGCTTGACCGCCGGGCAATGAGGCGTGGACGGCAAAGAGGGCGTCGTCGCGGAAAATGGCCTGCAGGGTGCGCCGGGTTTGCGGAGGTTCGATCGAGCGGTGAAACTTGGCGCTCAGATTGGCCGGAGTGAAGTGCACGCGGCGATCGCCGGCGTCGGACGAAGGGGTGACCGTGGCCGCATTGGCGACCCACATGCTCGAGGCCGAGCTGCACGCGGCAAGGAGCGCGGGGGCTTGTTCGGCGGCCGCACGGAGGATGGCGGCGTCATCCTCCCTATTGAAACCCAGAGCGAGCAATGTCTCGATTGAGGGCCGCTCCTGTGGTGGGAGGACGGCTTGCGGCAGGCCGAGGTCGGCGAGAAACTTCATCTTCGCGAGGCCCTGCAGGGCCGCCTCGCGGGGATTGGAGACGCCGCCCCGATGCGAGATCGAGGCGACATTGCCGACGGAGAGCCCTGCGTAGTTGTGCGTGGGGCCGACGAGGCCGTCAAAGTTTACCTCGTGTGCGGGCATGAGTGAAATGTCGGACAAAGTCAGAGGGACAAGCCGGGGGGCAAGTTGACGGGAAGCTTCAGCTCAGCCAGTTCGATGCTGGCCACGGCATAGGAACAGTAGTCCGCCGCGAAGAACGCGCTGGGCCGGTGATTGCCGCTGCGGCCAATCCCGCCGAAGGGAGCGGCGCCGCTCGCTCCGGTGAGTTGTTGATTCCAATTGACGAGACCGGCGCGAATTTGGTCGCGATAGCGGGCGTAGAGCGCGGCGTCATCGCAGAAGAGGCCAGCGGCGAGACCGTAGCGCGTAGCGTTGGCCTCGGCGATGGCGGCTTCGAAGTCGGCGACGCGGATCACCTGCAAGAGCGGCCCAAAAATCTCTCCGTCGCGGCGGGCTTGCACGGGCGTGACGTCGATCAGCCCCGGCGAGAGCAGCCCAGTGCCGGTGCGCAGTGACTTTGTTTCGACGAGCGACACAGCGCCTCGCTCAACGAGCGCCCGTTGCGCGGCGAGCACCTGATCGGCAGCCGCAGCCGACACCACCGGTCCCATGAAAGGCTCGGGCCGATCGGTCGAAGGGCCGACTTTGATTGAGGTAATCAACCGCACCAACTCGCGCAGGAAAGCGTCGCCGACTTCGCCGACGGGTAAAATCAGCCGCCGGGCGCAGGTGCAGCGCTGACCCGCCGTAACATAGGCGGATAGCACGGTCATCAACGCGGCAGCGCGCAAATCCTGTGGCTGCCAGACGACGAGGGGATTGTTGCCGCCTAACTCAAGCGCAAGAATGCGATTGGGCGTGTGCGCGAATTTCTCGGCCAGCCAGAGTCCGGTCGAGGATGAGCCGGTGAAGAAGAGTCCATCGATCCCGGCCGAGTCGACGATCGCCGCGCCGGTTTCGCGGCCGCCTTGCACGAGATTAAACACGCCTTTGGGCAGGCCTGCGTCGACCCACGCCGCGGCCATCAGCTCGCCGACGAGTGGCGCGTGCTCGCTCGGCTTGAAGACCACGGTGTTGCCGGCGAGGAGGGCCGGCACGATGTGTCCATTGGGCAGATGACCGGGGAAGTTGAAGGGGCCGAAGACCGCGACGACGCCATGAGGCCGGAAGCGCGTAATCGCGGGACCGCCCGAAAACTCGGCGCATCGGAGCGCGTGAGCTTTGATGGAGAGCTCTACCTTGCCGATCATGGTTTGCACTTCGGTGAGTGCCTCCCAGGTGGGTTTGCCGACCTCGCGCGAGATCGCGTCGGCGACGACCGATTTGCGGGTGGCCAGAACGCTCGCGAACTCGCGCAGCAGCGCGGCGCGCTCCTCGAGTGGCCGACGCTCCCAATCGCGGCGCGCGGCGCGGGCGCGGGCGATCGCTTGATCGACGGCCTCGGCGGAGGCGGCCTCGCCGGACCATACCGTTTCGCCGGTCGCGGGATTGAGGGAGGTAAACATCATTTGAGGGGGCTGAAGAAAACCCGATCACCGGAATCGACGCGGAGGGCTTTCGTGCAGCTTTCACTGAGAGCGACCCCGTCGCCGTGCGGAGTGATCGTGCCGACGCAGGCGCGGAAGTCGAGGGAACCATTGCTGATCAAGTGGGTTGGGCGCGCTTCACGGTCGGGACGCACATCGGCGACGGCGGCGGAGCGATATTCGCGCACGGTGCGAATCGTCGCGGTGTCGGCCCGGACCAAGGGCCCAGCGTCGAAGATATCAATTTCATCGGACTGGAGAAACCCCTCGGAGCGGAGCAAGGCGAGGGCGGGCTCGGTTTCGGGGTGCACCCGCCCGATCACGGCCTGCACTTCCGGCGGCAGCAGTGGCACGTAGATTGGATGAGTCGGCATCAGTGCGGCGATGAACTCCTTGTCACCGAGACCGCTGAGCATGTCGGCCCGATAGAAATCGAATTCGAAGAAAATTTGACCGACGGCGTCCCAGAATGGTGAGCGACCCTCGGCATCGACGTAGCCACGCAGCTCGGCGATAATCGTCTCAGTGAAGCGTTGCCGGAACGCCGCGATAAAATGAAAACGCGCGAGGGACAGCAGTCGACCGTTGCGGCCTTGGCGGCGATCAGGGCGCAAGAAGAGCGAGCACACTTCGGAAGGGCCCCGGTGTTCTTTCTTCAAGTGCAGGGTCGCGATGCTTTTCTCGATCTTGAGGGGGGGGTGAGAAAATTTCTCCGCGCGAATCTCGTAGCTGTAGCAAGGTTCGAATCCGCCGACTCGCGAAGCGATCCCGCTGGTGCCGACGATCTCGCCGGTGGATTCATCCTCGAGGACGAACAGGTAGTATTCGCCGCCCGGTCGTTTGACGCGGGGGTTGAACGCCCGCACGGAATCAGCGATGCGCCCCCCGAGAAAGTTTTCATCGGGCGGCAAAGTGGTGAGTCCCCCGCCGGTCGACTGGGCAAGGGAGACGAGAGCGGTGAGATCGTTTTCGCGGATGGGGCGGACGGTAAACATGGGAGGGAATCAGGTGGCGGTGCGGGGGATGGCCGGGAGGACGATCTCGCCGGCCGCCACGCGGTGCAAAAAAAGGGCGACGATCTGGGCGCGCTCGATCAAACTGGGCAGTAAGCAGAATTCGTGGTCGCTGTGCAAGTGACCACCGACGGGACCGACGCCGTCGAGGTTTGCCAGGCCGGCGGCGGACAGCAAATTACCGTCGGATCCGCCCCCGGTGTGAATCCAGGAAAAAGGAGCGATGCCGAGGTCCTTTCCGGCCTGTTGCCACGCGGCGAAAGCGAACTCTTCGATCGGGCCGCACTCTTTGGGCGGCCGATTGAATTCGCCGGAGAGTTCAATTTGAATGCCGTCGGCATGGTTGGCCGCGGCGATCAATGCATGGAGTCGTGCCTCGACGAGGTCCCCGTCCACTTGGGTGCTCACACGAACGTCGAGCATAGTTTCGGCATAATCCGGCACGATGTTGCTCGCGCCCTCGCCACCGCGAAACCGCCCGACCGTGAGGAGGACTCCCGGCAGTTCTTCGGGAACCCGACTGACGGCCTGCACGAATCCCGCGAGGGCCACGACGGCGTTGCGACCGTCGGCGGGCAAGGCGACATGGGCGGCGCGTCCTCGGCAGACGACTTTGAACAATCCGGTGCCTTTGCGTGAATGAACGAGATCACCGCTGATGCGCGCGGATTCGAAGACGAGGCCGAAGTGGCAACGAGTCGCCGCCTCAGCCAAATGCGGCGCGCTGGCCCGCGAGCCGATCTCCTCGTCGGGCGTGAGGAGAACTTCCCAGCCCACTTGGTTGGCGGTGGGCGTGGCCTCGAAGGCTTCGAGGGCGGCGAGCATGGTAATGAGGCCGCCCTTCATGTCGGCGACTCCAGGGCCGCGCAGGGTGACTTCGTCGAGGCGAGTGCAGGTTTGAAACGGATGAGTTTTCTCATAGACGGTGTCGTAGTGACCGCTGAGGAAGATGCGCTGCGGGGCCGCGGCTCGCATCGTGATGCGAAGTGCTTGGGCAGGGGTGCCCGAGAGCGGGACGTTCTCGATGGTCGCGCCGACGAGCGACGAGAAAGCGTCTCGCAACGTGGCGCGCATGCGGTCGAGGCCGGCGAAGTGACCGGAGCCTGAATTGAGATTGGCCCACGACTCCAATCGATTGGTGAGCTCGTGGGCGCGGGTGGCAAGAGTGGTGATCGACGCAGGGATGGGCATGGAGAAAAGCGGGCGGTCTGAGAGCGCGACGCTGATCTCTGGCGGAAGCTAGCGCGGCGCGAGCAGGGAAGAGGTTGGGGGCAATGGGCCGACAGCGCCATGTCATTCCGAGCTCGCCGGAGCGCTTACTGCCAAGGTAGTAAGCTCGATTTTCAGGTGGCGACGCTCACCAAGGGCGCAAAATCAAAACCGGAGGATCGCGTCAGCGCCGAAGAAGAAATGAAAGACCCGATGGTTCTCGAGTTTCTTAACCTGAAGGACGAATACTCCGAAGGCGAGCTGGAGGAGGCGCTCCTGCAGCATTTGGAACGGTTTCTCCTGGAACTCGGCGGGGACTTCGCGTTCGTCGGCCGGCAGCGTCGGCTGCGCATCGGCCAGCAGTGGTATCGCGTCGATTTGCTGTTTTCCCATCGAGGCCTGCGTGCCCTCTGTTATTGCCTCGAATTGGTGGACACGGCAAGCTCCTGGAGGAAGTCACGAAGGCGCTACTGCCTGCTTGGCAAACCGGAACCGCCGAGGCCGTCGCCACAGCCATGCACGCTTTCGTCTCTGAAGCGTCGAAAGGTCTCCGACTTGCCATGCCGAACTCGGTTGCCCCGGAGGGCCGTGCCGAATGGTTCCGTCAGCTCGGCGACTGGCTTTACTCGGCGTCGCATATTTCTATCGAGTATAGGCTCGAGTATGATGGCACCAACGTCGAGCAACTCTCACCCGGCACGCGAGGTATTGTTTTGTTGCTGCTGTATCTCGCCATCGACCGCAACGACCGGCGTCCGTTACTCATCGACCAGCCCGAGGAAAATCTCGATCCGAAGTCAGTCTTCCTCGACTTGGTGCCTCATTTTCGCAAGGCGCGGAGACGCCGACAGGTTATCATAGTGACCTACAACGCCAATCTAGTCGTCAACACCGACGCGGACCAGGTAATCGTTGCTTCAGCAACCCCGACCGGAGGCGGAGGGCTCCCGCTCATCACCTACAAGAGTGGCTCGCTTGAAAATCCCGAAATACGCCACGCCGTATGTGATATTTTGGAGGGCGGCGCACGCGCGTTTCTTGAACGTGAACGGCGCTATCGCCTTCAATGGGAACAGATGCTTACCGACGAATCATCGTCATTAGCCGCAAAATAGACTTACGGCCGACGCCAGCCGTTACCGGGTGTCCACTTTTGATTGAACTCCTCGGCATTCACGGCCGCGTCCATCACGGGCCATGCGAAAGCGCGGATGGCGTCCAACGTTGCGGCCATTTCAAGGGGCGCGAGGGCATTGCGGCGGATGAACGCCGCCCAGGTAGCGGCCTTTAGTGCGGCGAACTCCGGGGTCAGCGCGACGGGCAGCGTCGTCGGCAAGGGCATTTCGCGCCGAGCAAACGTCCTGATAATGGCATCCTTCAGTAATTCGCCTTCAAAGGAGAATTTCCGGCTGAGAAACCACAGGTCGAAAAAGTCCTTCATCCGCGTGTTCTGTTCGCCCAGCCGGACGCTCGCTTCCAGCTTTTCAGCCACGACGGTATAGATCGGATACGCGCGCAGGTGCGCAGCGGGAAAATCCAGCAGCACTCCCTTACTCCCAGAGTTTTCGCCTCTTGCCACGCTTCGCCGGAGTTTCGGAGGCAAGGATAGTTGCAAGCCCCGCATGGATTGATGTGACTCTCTCGATGACTCCCGGGGCCAGATTCGCCGACGCGGCGAACTCCGGCCAGCGCTGGATGGCCGCGGCAACCTCGGCGTCAATCGCGTCGAATTCATCGCGACGCACCCCGGCATCGGCGGCGAGCCCGGCGAGCGTGGCCAAGCGCGGGGATGTGCCAAAGCTGTTCGGGGACAGGCCTTGATACTGCCGGCCCGATTCGGCGTTGAGCGTGAGATCATAGGCGGGGGACAGTGTCCAGCGCCCGGCGTGCTCGTCGAAAAGAAAACTGTGGTTCTTGCCGTGGTCGTCGGCATTGGCACTGCGCACATTGAAGATCATCCGGCGGACGGCTTCGGAAACCTCAGTCTGATCCTGCGTCAACTGGCGGGTGGTCAGAAGCAGGTTGCTGTAAGTGAGACGATGCGTGTGCAGCACGCCGGCCAGCGTGACGAGGTGGAAACGACGGGAGGTGCCACGCCAGCAGTCGAAACGTTCGACAAACAGGTGGTGGAATGGCCGTGTGTCCATGACATCGGTGATGATTTCTGTAGCCGCGGTGCGAATCCCGCTCGCGCGGGCCATGGTCATGTAGGCGTGCTCCAGACGACCGTCGGTGACTCTGCCCGCGGGATTGTCCTCGCAGTCGAGTTTGAGGATGCCGAGTCGGGCATCGGGATGCGCCGTCGCGGCGGCGGCGACATCGCCACCGACCAAAAGCGTGTCATCGGGGAGCCGGGCGACCGTGGCCTTGGGCAGCGCGCCGCCAGCCGTGCCGGCGCGCTGTAAATGTTGGAACGCGCGGGCCGGTTCCTCGCGCATGACTGCTTGGGCCTCGCGAGTGAGCAGGACGGAGGTGACCGCTTCCCAACTTGAGGCGCTGTGGTCGGCATCAAGAGCCGGTTCAAAGTTCAGCGCGCCGATGCCGCGCCGTCCAACCCAAGCGAGCATGCGCATCGGTGTCGCTCGCACGTCGAGTGCGCTGAACTCGCGATCCATGATCCGCCGGCCCCATTGGTCGGGGAGGCAATCGGAGAGAAAACCGGGGAGCTGATCGAAGCCATCGCCGCGTTGGCGGAAGGACGTGTTCGCAAATGGCACGGCGATGGGCGAGAGATTGTCGCCGCTCGCGAGCCATTCATCGGCGTAGGCGAAGTAGGTGGGGCCAGTTGTTACCACGCGGCCGACCAGACGGCCGTCATACCAGCGGATGTTGAGCGCGGGGGCCAAGGCGCGACTCATGGTGACGGCTCCGGCTTTGCGGTGGCAGCGCGACGGACATGGGCGCGCTGGCGCGCCGGCCTGACCAACGATGCGAGCGTGGGTTCTTCGGTGAGGGCCGGCACCATTTGGGCGAGATTATTGGTGAGCCCAAGCACCCCGAGCACTTTTACCAGGTTGCTGAGGGTGATATTGCCGTAGCCGTTCTCGAAATTCTGGTAAGCCGGACGGGATAGTCCGGCGCGGCGGGCCATTTCGACTTGCGACCAGTTGTGCTTTAGCCGCTGTTGGCGGAGACGATCCAACAAGGTGCGCACAGCTTCCCGGTCGCCTTGGACGACTGAATTTGAATCAGGCTGCGGGAGGCTATTCATTGCCTATCAAAGTAGGCTTAATGGTTGATTATACAACATCAAAGCCTACTAAAAGAGGCGATATTATAAAAAACTGCCACACCCATCCTTAAGGCCAAAAGAGCGATAAGGGCTCGCAGCATCGTGCCCCTATTCGCCTCTGGCGGCTTTGGGCGTTGCGACTTCTGCGTTCGCTCAACGTGAGCAGCCGTTGCCGGACGGAGGCGGGCAGATTCCGTTTCGTTTCGGATGTCATGATGTCAGGCTTTCAAAATAGGGTCGCATCACTTTGGCCACGCGGTCAACCCGCGCATAGTGCTCCAGGTCTTTCATCGTGGCGCGGCGCGCACGCCAAGTCTCGCGCAGGGCTTCGAGCGCCACGTCGAGGCCGATCTTGTGCCGGAATTTGAAGCAGTCCGCCACGGTCTTGGCGGGACTATAAACCCGCAGGGTAACAACCTCGACGGGGTGGGTTTCGACTCCCTCATGCAGGGCGGGGCCAGAGAGACGGACAATCCGCAGGCGGAGGGACCTCTGTTCCATCAGCGAGTTGTTCCTCGACAATCTTGTGCCTGGGAATGCTGGTGTTTGGACGGTTGAAGTTAATGCGCACAAGGAAAATCCGCTCGGCAACAATTTCGAGCCCCTTGGCCACCTGCTTTTGAACATCACCGGGTGGCAATTTGATGTTGAGGTGGATCAACAGGCAAATGTTCGCACGGCGTCGATGGGGGCACTGCCTGCTCCGGTAGTGGCGGTTCGCCGATGTGCCATCTGAACCACGGCAACGAGAGACGGAAGCAGACAGGGCACTGAGGCTTATTTGCAGTCGGATCTCTCTCTGGGTTTCGTGCCTTTTTTGACGACAAAAATTTGACTGATGATGCAAATCGAGCGCGCGTTTTGAGGAATTTCAGGCGCCGCCAAAGCGAAGAGGCGAAATTCGGCCGAGTTCAGTCAAATGAAGCGAATCCGTATCTCGCGAAAATGAAGGGGGTTAGATCTGAATTTGACTGAACCCCCATAAATTTCGCCTCTCTTTCGAGATGGCTGCCCGACATGGATTTGAACCATGACTGGGTGAGTCAAAGTCACCTGTGCTACCATTACACCATCGGGCAGTGAGTCCTGTAAAGGCTGACCACGGTGCAAGGGTTGCTCGGGGCGTCAAGGCCGTAAAAATATTAAGCGGCGGCGCGCCGGGTGTGAATGGGGGTGGGGCCACCCTTAATGGAGCTCGCTGTCGGGCGCGTTTAACGAACGTCTCGACAGCCCGAAAGCCGGCCGCACTGTGAGGCGATGAGCAAATCGATCCCGAAACCCCTGCCAGCGCCGACGGAAATGGAAAGCCGGTCCTCCTCGGTCGAAGCGAAACTTGTCTGGACCGGCCGCATCGTGAGTTTCGTTCCCGCTCTGATGCTCGGCTTCAGTGCGGCGATGAAACTCACGCACGCCACGGGGATTGCGGAAGGATTTGCGCATCTGGGGTGGTCGCTGGAGATGGTGCCGAGCCTCGCGTTTCTCGAATTGAGCTGCGCGTTCATCTATCTGATTCCCCGCAGCGCCGTGCTCGGAGCGGTTTTGATCACCGGGCTCCTCGGCGGAGCAATGGCTACCCACATCCGCGTGGGCGACCCGACGTTTGTGCATATTGTGCTCGGAGTGCTGGTGTGGGGCGGACTCTATTTACGCGACCCCCGGTTGCGATCGCTCCTGCCGCTTCGGCGATGATGCTGGACGTCTGCCGCAGGGGCCAAGCGAGGCCTGATTCGTTTGGGTGATCCGCGGGAATAGGAGTCGCGTTGAGCGTCGGGTTGACGCATGCTCGCGAGATCGAAACGGCCCAGCAATACGACATCACTCTCCGCGTGGGCTGCAGTTTAGCCTACGAGGTCACGGGCACGGCCTCCTTGCTCCTCAATTTGCAGCCGCATCCCGACCCGAAATACGCGGTCGTCTTCCAGGCGTTGAGTCTGGGTGACCAACTGCCAGCGGAAGAGTTCATCGACAGCCATGGCAATCAAGTGCACCGCGTGACGTTAGCTCCGGGCACGAACACCATCCGACACGACGCGATCATGGCTGTCACTTCGCAGGTCGACAATCAGAGTAATCTTTCCGCGAAGCCCGTGCCCCCCGAATTGCTGGCCCCAGAGCTTCTGCGCTACACTTTGCCGAGCCGGTATTGCGACTCGGACAAGCTAGCCGATTTTGCTTGGGAGAAGTTTGGTCACATCGAACACGGTCTGCCGCGCGTCGACGCCATTAGTCAATGGCTGCACGACAACATCGAGTATCGCTTCTTCTCTGGCCGCTCGGATATCTCCGCGTGGGATGTCTTGCAGCGCGGCTACGGCGTCTGCCGGGATTTCGCTCATTTGGCGATCGCGCTCAACCGCACGTTCAACGTCCCGACCCGCTACGTGACCGGGCATCTCGCCGATATTGGGTATCCGGACCGCGACGAGCAGATGGATTTTCACGCCTACGCCGAAGTGTTCCTCGGTGAACAATGGTTTACCACCGACGCGCGCTTCAACGTGCCGCGGATTGGTCGGGTCAAAATCGCTTGCGGCCAAGATGCGGTCGACGGAGCATTTTCGACGATCTTCGGCGCGGCGACCCTTTCGTATTTCCAAGTCTGGGCCTATCAGGTTGCGCGAGGCACGGTCGGAGTGGGCGATGATCTCGATTTCTCCCAGCGCCTCGACAACCGACACGAGGTGGTGACGGAAGCTCCCTATTCCGTCTAAGGGTTGAGGTGCAAAATTCTTCGGATGACACCCTGAGGCCTTGCCCAATATCGAAGCGAGGAAAAGGGTGAGGCCATGCTCGTTCACTCCGTCTACTTCTGGCTGAAACCCGATCTGACCGACGCCCAGCGCGCCGAGTTTCTGGCCGCGCTCGAAGCGCTCCGGGCCGTCCCAAGTGTCGGCTCATTGTTTCTCGGCACCCCGGCGGCCGTGGCTGCCCGTCCCGTGGTGGACCAGACCTACGACTATTCGATCACGTGCTTGTTCGCCGACCTCGCCGCGCATGACGCCTATCAAGTCCACCCCTTGCACGTCGCGTTTGTGACCCTCGGCAAGACTCGCTGGACCGGCGTGAAGATCTACGACACCGACTGATCGCCGCCGTGATGGGCTGAGCCGGCGCGACCTCAGTGAGTCTGCGCCGCGATGGGAGGAGCTTTGGTGGTGACCGCGAAGGGCTCAAAGTAGCCTGTCTGCGCGAGCGGGAAACGTCCGCGGATCAAAATGCCGTCTTCGCGGTGATCTTGTTCCTGAATGTGGCCGAGTGAGTGCAACCGAGCGACGACGTCGTAGCGGTCGTGCGGAATGAGCAGTTCGACGGATCCGAAGGCATCGGCGATGTGGTCGACGCAACTCGCTTCGACGTCGGCCAGACCCTCGCCCGTCTGGGCGCTGACGAAGAGCGCGTCGGGCACGAGAAACCTTGCGCGTTGAAGATCCCCCGGAGTCGCGGCGTCGATCTTGTTGAAAACGGTAACGATCTTCTTGTCGGCCGCGCCCAACTCCTTGAGCACACTCAGCGTAGTTGCATGGTGCTTGGCGAAGTCGGGATTGGTCACATCGACGACGTGGATGAGGAAGTCGGCCACGATCGTCTCCTCGAGGGTGGCTTTAAATGCTTCGACGAGGCGATGCGGGAGCCGACGGATAAAGCCGACCGTATCGGTCACCAGTAGCTTGTGATTGCCCCGCAGGAGGAGCTGGCGCGTCGTGGGGTCGAGGGTGGCGAAGAGTTTGTCTTCAGCGAGCACGTGCGCCCCGGTCAAGGCGTTGATGAGTGATGATTTTCCCGCGTTGGTGTAGCCGACGATTGCAGCGGTGGGCACCGGCACTCGCATGCGCTTCTGGCGCTGCACGCCGCGCTGCTTCTGCACCGCAATGAGCTCGGACTTGAGCCGAGTGATTCGATCGTGCACCTGCCGACGATCCATTTCGAGCTGGGTCTCGCCTTCGCCGCCGAGGTTGCCGCGTCCGCGTTGCCGCGACAGGTGGGTCCAAGCGCGCGACAGACGGGGGAGAGAATATTCCATCCGCGCCAACGCGATCTGCAGGACGGCCTCGCGGGTCTGGGCGCGGTCGGCGAAGATATCGAGGATGACTTCCTCGCGATCGATGACCGCGATGCTTGAGAGCTTTTCCCAATTGCGTTGCTGGCCGGGCGAGATGGATTCGTCGATGACGATCAGGTCGGCCTCGACGTGTTTCGCGAGGGCGATGATCTGGTCGGTCTTGCCGCGGCCGAGAAGGGTGGCCGGATTGGGCTCGCGCAGATTGACGAGTTCGGTTGCCACCACGCCGATGCCCAGGTTTTCGACGAGTTCAGTGAGTTCGACAAGGAGCTCCTGCGCTTCACCTGGCTGCATTGCCTGGGTTTGCACGCCGATCAAGAGGGCGCGCTCACAGCGTTTGGAGTCGGCGGAAGGTGTGTTGTCGAGAAAGTCGGCCATCAAGGATGCGAAGCCATCCACCGTAGCGGGACGAAGAGGTCCGTCAAACTGTGAACGCAGTTAATCACGCCCCGCCGCGGAGGACTCTGGTGGCGTTGTGGACGCGTCCCGCTCACGTTCGCTCCGAGTAAATCAACGGGGTCATCTTGCCGTTGAGGACGGCGCCGACTTCCACGTCCGGGGCGATGTAGGCGCGGTCGCCGGTGCGGGCCTTGGTCACGGGCTCGATCAGGCGCATGTCTTCGTCCATGTAGATGACGGTCATGACGCCGCGCGCTTGGTCGGAGACGTTGCGACCGGCTCGGTGAAACGTCCATCCGTAGTGAAAGCTGACTTCGCCGAGGTCGAACGGCGCATCGTCAAGAGGATAGTTTTGCTCCTTCATCGACCGACCGATGCGCTCCTCGCTCTCATCGCTGATGCCGATCTCGCGACCCATTTCGAAGCGATGGCTCCCGCGGGCGAAGGCGAGGGGGCCCATTTCCATGGGGGTCGCCTGCAGGGGCACCCACGCCGTTACGGTGTTGGCATTGCTCAACGGCCAGTAGTATTGATCGGCGTGCCAAGGGGTGACACCGCCCCCCGCTTCCTTGTAAAGCGCTTGGTCGTGATACATGCGCACGCCGGTGACGCCCAGCAGGTTAGTCGCGATGCGCGCGAGGCGCTGACCCCAGCAAAACTTTTTCACGGTTTCGCTCTTTGTCCAGATGTTGCCGACTTGAAGGAACGCCTGGTTATAGGTGCTACGCTCGGCCAGCGGCAGGTGCATCGTGTTCAAGCGATGCACCTCGGCGGTGATGATCGGCCCGTAGTGGTGAATGACGTCGGCGGAGAGCACCTCCTTCAACTTGATGTAGCCATCCCGGCGAAATTGCGCGATTTGGTCCGCGGTGAGCGGGTAGGGGGAGTCGAGGTCGAGGTCGGTGGAGGAAGTCATGGGTGAGAAAACAGGCAGAGCATACCAAAGGAATCGCGCAGCCACCACGCCGGGATTGACCAAAGATGATACTTAATTAACACCCAATCGAAGAATCATGCTTGCTCAGCTCGAAAAAGTATCGCTCTCACCCGGTGAATCGCTCGCCTGCCGAGAGTTTCGCACCCGGCGGTTTCTCTCGCCGCTGCACTTTCACTCGGAGTGCGAACTGACGCTGATCGAGTCGAGCCCCGGCCTGCGGTTTGTGGGCGATAGTATTCAACGCTTCGAGCCTGGTGATCTGGTGCTGCTGGGCCCCGGCCTGCCGCATTATTGGGAGAATCCGCCGGAATGGTCGGGCGAGGCCCACTCGATCGTCGTGCAATTCGCGGAGACCCTGCTCGGGGAGCACTGGCTGGAAACACCGGAGCTGCGCGGGGTGCGTCGTCTCTTGGGGCTCGCGCGGCGCGGCGTGCGGTTCACCGGGCGGCCCGCGAAGGTCGCGGCGGAGCGTCTGCGCCAAATGACGACGCAGGCGCCGATGCCAAGAATCCTCCACCTCGTGGAAATCCTGCATGAGCTCTCCTCCGCGCGAGGCTCGATTTCCTTGGCGACTGCGGGGTTTGCCCCCGTGTTTAACCACGATGACCAAGATCGGCTTTCGCGTGTGCTTATTTACGTCAACGCGTCGGTTGCCACCGGCGTTGAGCAGACGAGCGCAGCGCGTCGAGCCGGATTGAGCCCCGCCGCCTTCAGTCGTTACTTCCGCAAAAAAATGGGGCACACGTTCGAAGCGTTTGTGAACGAAGTGCGGGTGGGCCGCTGTTGCCGAGCGTTGACGGATAATCCGGATCGCACGGTGGCGGAGATCGCGTTTGCCACCGGCTATAACAATCTGGCCAATTTCAACCGGCAATTTCGGCGCCGCATCGGCATGTCGCCGGTGGCCTATCGGCAATCGCACCAAGTGGATTAGTGGGGGAAATACTTGGTCGTCAGGTCCACTAGGATGATCGGGTAACTAAATATTTACAGAAATTTAGCTGCGCTCGTGCTTGCGCCACGAGAGACGATTTCGATGGTTGATTTTGAAATGTCCAAACCTCGAGTCTTAATCGTAGATGATGAAGAAGGTATCCGCGATGTCGCGAAGCTCCAATTGGAGAGTTTCGGTTTTGCGGTGTTAGCGGTGGAGGCTGGACGGAGGGCGTTGAAGGTATTTGAGGAAGGGCCCTTTGATTTGGTGATTACTGATATGTTGATGCCGGAGATGGACGGGGTGGAGTTGATCAACGAATTGCGCCGTCGTCGCCCGGATCAAAAGGTGCTGGCCATTTCCGGTGGAGGACGTGCGTCGAAGGAGAGCTATCTCAAGATCGCTCAACTCTGTGGTGCGCAGGAGATTCTCGCCAAGCCTTTCAACCGGGACCAACTCATCGAAGCAGTGATCGCTTGCGGCTTGCCGCCGCCCGCGAAGCCGATCGAGTAGAGCCCTCGGTCTAGTTTGCGAACTGCACGCAGACAGGGAGGGGCACGCTGATCTCCTGCTGGGTGTCCGTCAGCCGCCCCGTGGTGGGATCGACGCCGAAGACGGTCAGCGAATTGGTGTCTTGATTTGCCGCGACTAGCCAACGGCCGTCGGGCGAGAGCGCGAAGTTGCGTGGGTTGCGTCCTCCGGTCGGCGGGTGGTCGATCGCCGTTAGCTGGCCGTTGTTGGCGTCCCACGCGAAGACCACGATGCTGTCGTGGCCGCGGTTGGAGCCGTAGACGAACCGACCGTTGGGATGCACCCGCACCTCGGCGGTCGCGCTTCGGCCGATGAAATCCGCCGGCAGCGTCGACTGAGTGTCGAGCGGCGTGAGAGCGCCGGTGTCCGCCGCGTAGGCGTAGGCCGTCATCGTGCTGTTCAGTTCGTTGATCACGAAAAGGTGTTGACCGTCGGGGCTAAACGCTGAGTGGCGCGGCCCCGCGCCGGGTGCGGTTGCCACGAAGGGAAGCTCCGCCGGTCCGAGCGTCGCTTTCGCGGCGTCGAGGGCGTAGGTGAAGACTTTGTCGAGCCCGAGGTCGCACACAATGACGAAGCGGTTGTCGGGCGAAATGTTGACGTTGTGCACATGGGCGGAGGCCTGCCGGTCAGCGACCACGCTGCTGCCGGTGTGCGGAATGATCGTCACGGGCGCGCCGAGAGAACCGTCTTCGTTGATCGGCAGCGAAGCAACAATCCCGTTGTGATAATGGGCGACGACCAAACAGCGGCCCGTGCGGTCCACCATCAGGTGGCACGGTGCCTTGCCGCCGCTCGACCGCACTTCGTCGGGGATCAGCGCGCCGGTCGCAAGATCGACCGAGAACGGCACGGCCAGCGGGTCGCCTTCACTGACGGCGTAGAGGTGCTTCCGGTCCGGCGAGAGCGCCACAAAAGACGGATTCGCCGTCGTCGCAACGAGCTTGGGCGCCGAGAGACGGCCGGTGTCACCGTCGAGGCTTAGCGCATAAATTCCCTCGCTCGTGGTGCGGGTGTAAGTGCCGATGTAAATTAGATGTTCGGAGGCAGCAGCAGTTAGGCTCATGAGTAGGAAAAAGAAGAGTCGCATCGCAATGAGATTACGAGGCCGCATACGCCTCTTTGAAATGGCGGCGGCACATCGGCACGTAGCGTTCGTTGCCGCCGATCTCCACCTGCGCGCCTTCGTGGAGGGCTTTGCCATCGGGACCGACCCGGAGATTCATCGTCGCCTTGCGGCCGCAATGGCAAATAGTTTTGAGCTCGACCAGATCGTCGGCGACCGCCAGCAGTCGCGCGCTGCCCGGAAAGAGATTGCCCTGAAAATCCGTGCGCAGCCCATAGCACAACACGGGGATGTGCAGTTGGTCCGCTACGTCGGTCGCTTGGCTGACCTGCGCCTCGCTGAGGAATTGGGCCTCGTCGACGAGCACGCAGGCGACCGGTTTGAGCGCGTGTTCGGCTTTTACCCGGGCAAACAGATCGTCGGTGTCGTTGAGCACCTCGGCGGGGGCCTCGAGGCCGATCCGCGATTTGACGCGACCGAGCCCCGCCCGGTTGTCGATCGCTGACACGAACACCAGCGTGCGCATGCCGCGTTCCTGATAATTGTAGCTCGACTGCAGCAGCACCGTCGATTTGCCGGCATTCATTGCCGAATAGTAGAAGTAAACCTTCGCCATACGTCGCCGATCTAAGGGAGCGGGTTGCGCCCGGGCGATGAGAAAAGCGGTTTGGCGTGGAACCCGGCGGAGATTACGTTTGAGGCATCGGGCGGTGGCACGTGGAGTGCTCCCCCATCAGCGTATTGATTGGATTAATCCTTGCACTCGGCGGGGCGCCTTCTTTGTCATGGAGGCTCTGGCCGATCCCTACGATTTGCGCGTCGTTCAACCCGACCAATTGGCGTCCACCCTTCCGGCGAAGATCGCCCACTTGCCGGGACGTTACAATTTTAAGCCGCACATCGGGCGGTTGCCCGACGGCGAGATCCTTCTGTTTGCGTCTCACACGCACAGCGAAGAGATCGCGACTTCCCAAAATGTCGATCTACCGGCTCGCTCGATCAATACCCACGTTGTGCTGTATCGTTCGAATGACGACAGCAGATCTTGGGGGCGGGGGCGGCACGTGCGAGAGCTCATCGGCGGGCACGAGCCCTCCGTCTCGATCATCGACGGAATCCTGTTAGTGACAGTCAATATCCACGGGAGCGGCTGGTTTCCTGATCCCTTCGCTGAGCGCGATCATTTCTACGTCGTGGTGGCCCGCTCGGAAGATCGGGGGGAGACGTTTACGACCACGATCTTTGATCGCGCGGCGACGGGTGCGACCGACGACGACCGGGTCGATTGTTCCCGCAACATTCTTCGGCTACCGAATGGGCGGCTGTGGCTGGGACTTGGCCTCGGCGCCCGCCATCGGGTGGCCCATTCGGACGATCTAGGGCGATCGTGGACGATGGCCGACGCCCGCGTGGAGGGTGTCGGTTACGAGGGCATCTCGCGTTCGTTCTTCATCGAAAGCCTCGCTTTCTACTCTCCCTGGGGCCGGTTGATGATGCTAGCCCGGGTGGACTTCGGTTTTGCAAAGTTCGCCAACCCTCTTCCTCACGACCCCCAGTATGCCGGCGGAACCGGGCTGGACCAATTCGATGGGCAAGTGCTGTTCACGTCGGAGGACGACGGGCTAACTTGGACGCCTGTGCGCGCGGTGGGATTTCCCGCGCTGATGTATCCCTCTATCGTCAACCTCGATGAGAGTCGCATGCTCTTGACCTACACGGTGCGCGAAATTCCGCCGGAGGACTCGGGCTCCATTCACCGGAAAGTGGGGATTCAGGCGATCGTCGTCGAGGCGCAGTCCGACGGTTCCTTCGACTTTGATTTCAGTCGCGACGTCGCCATCGTCGACGATAGCACGCCGGCCTCGATGCGCAACGCGGGCGGATTTGGCAACACGCTCCGGTTACCGGACGGCACGTTGATCACGCCGTTCTCATATCCCCTCATCGATCCAGATATTCTGGCTCTGGCCGACCGCAAGGAATACCTGAAGGAAGAAGTCTACGATCATTGGGCATCATTGCAGACGACTTATCCCTCCCGCTATCGCGATATCGTGACGGATGATCCTGTCCTCTCGGAGCTTCACCTCCGTCGGAGTTTTTCCGCCCTTTTTCTCTACGGGCAGGCCGCCAGCAAAGGCGGTATCGCCACCGCCGTCGTGCGCTGGAAGCTCTGAGCGGGGGAGTCTCATCGTCTCCCCCGAGCGCGGTCGCGGTTTCACTTTTGATCCGTCTTAGCTAGGGGGATTTCTATTCGAGTCGAACGGCGAACCAGTAGGTCCAACCGAGTAAGAGCAGCTGGAGCGGAAGGCGCACCCACAGATAGCGTGGTCCGGCGCGGTGGCCGCCAAAGTCGATCCGCTTGATCGCCGCGTGGACATTTACCGGCGAGACTAACCCGAGGAAAATGCAGAGGGCGCCGCCCGCGATTTTTACATGAGCTGGGACCAAAACTAAAATTGCCAAGGCCAGCTCCAACCAGCCGCTCAGCACGACGATCTTCGGACGGGCTGGAGTCCACGCAGGATGCGTGGCCGCTATCTCATCGCTCTTTCCCCAGGGACCTATCGCGGTGAGGGCAAAAACCGCGACAATCCCGATGCGCCCCGCGAGGGTTGCCTCCACGCCGACCAACCTCGCGATCCCCGCCGTTCCGAGGAGTAACCCCACCATGATCGCCACGTTTTTCGTTTTGCGCCGACTCACGGTTTTCTATCAGCCCGGCTCAAATCCGACCATCATGGGAAAGCCGCGTTCGCTCTTCATCACTACGCTCGGCTCAAATCTTCACTTCCCTGATCTGAATCGTTGGCTCAGTTTGGGTGTCGTTGGGGATGTCACCCACGATCTCAGCGGCATGAGGACCAAAGGCGGCTTGAAAGGCTTCGATCGATTCAAACGTGCGTCAAGTCGGGGTATTCGAGCTTAAGCGGGCCACTGGTTAGAACTAGGTGGCGGTGTGCTTGTTGAGGGGATGTCATTAACTGCACTTGCCATGCAACTCGGAGTGACTTACGAGCGAGGAACATGCCGAAATCGTCTCCGGTTCTTACTTGGTATCGGTCCCCCATCTCCCGGGCGTTGTTCAAACAACTGCACGAGCGGAGTAACGGGCGCGCGTGGGTGCAGACCGGTGGCTATCTTGGGATCATGATAGCGACGGGAGCGCTGACCTTGTGGTCGTGGTATCGTGGCTGGCCGGGAGCGGTCACCGCCGCTCTATGCTTTCTCCACGGCATGGTGATGGCGTTTCTGCCCAACGGCATTCACGAGCTGGGACATGGCACGGTGTTTCGCACCAAGTTTTGGAATCGGTTTTTTCTGCGCGTGCTGGCGTTCCTTGGCTGGCACCAAAATATTTTCTTCGAGGCGAGCCATCAGCGTCATCATCGCTACACTCTGCATCCGCCGGATGATCTGGAGGTAGTTCTGCCGGTGAAGATGCTGTGGAAAGATTTTTGGAAGCAGGGGATTTTTAACTGGCCGGTGTTTTACTGGCAGACCAAGACGCACTGGCGGATGGCGCGGCGCAAATTTGAGGGCCCGTGGGAACAGACGTGCTTCCCTCAATCAGACGCAGCCTTGCAAAAGAAAGCAGCGCGGTGGTCGCAAGTCGTGCTGGGTGGCCACACCGCGATCATCGTCGGTTCGATTCTTTCCGGGGCGTGGATGGTGGCGGTGGTCGTGTCGGGCGGCGCGTATGTTGGCCATTGGTTGTTTTGGCTGTGCAACAACACGCAGCACTCCGGGCTTGCCGACAAAGTCCTCGACTACCGGCTGTGCTGCCGGACGATTTACCTGAACCCGGTGGTGCGGTTTCTCTACTGGCAAATGAACTTTCACACCGAGCATCATATGTATGCGGCGGTGCCGTGTTATCACCTGAAGCGCCTGCATGAAGCGATCGTCGACGACTTGCCGCCGTGCCCCCGAGGATTGATCGCTGCATGGCATCAAATCATGGAAGTGATGCGACGCCAGCAGACCGACCCCGACTACCAATACCTCGCGCCGCTTCCTCCGCGCACAGCCTCGCCGCGGTGATCGGCAAGCGCGCTGTCGCGAACAGGCGGAAGTGAGGGAGGTTTCGCCCTCGTGAAATGCGCTTGCATCATCGCCTCGCTCGCGTGGACACTCCGATCGACCGTAACCAAGCCTAGACCTACCAAGCAAAACTACGCGGACGCAATTTGTCCGCTTCGCAGATATGGACGACAACGAATCGAAAGAGAACCCGTCGACGGGTTTCAACAAGCTCGACCTCAATCAGCTGCAAGCCTTCAGCTTCGGCACGCAGTGGACGCAAGACAAGTCGTCCCCTGCCGACAAGCAGCAGGGCGGCGGTCGCCCGCGTCGAGATGATCGACGCGACGGCCCGAGCGAGCCGCGTCGTGATCGACGTTCCTTTAGCAAGCCGGCAGGTGGTCCGAGTGAACGCCAAGACGTCGGCCGTCCGGCCGAGGGAGGCGGTGGAGATCGTCGTCCGGGACCGGGACGCGATTTGCGCGGCGGACCCCGAGGCGAAGCTCGCGGTGATTCCCGGTTCCCCGGACCCAGTGCGCAGCAGGATCGTTTCCCCTACGTCAGTCCTTATTTCGAGACGAGTTTTTATCCCGAGGACACGAGCTTCAACGCCCTCGCCAAAACGATCCGCGCTTCGTGCCGCACCATCGAGTTATTCGAGATCGCTCGGACAGTCGTCGACAAGAATGACCGCTTCATCGTGGTGATGACGCGCAAGACCTCGGGCAAAGAAAAGGAACCCATTTTCATCTCCGTGCCAGACGGTCTTCCGTTTGAAACCGAAGAGGGCGTCGTCAATCACGTATTGGCGAATCATCTCGGCAAATTCTTCGACGTGGCTGACGTCGAAGTTGAGGCCCCGAAGGGGAATTTCCAAGTTATCAACAAGTGTGGCGTTACCGGTGAGCTGCTCGGTCCGCCAAATTACCATCGCTACAATCAGCTGGTGCAACAGCACTTCGCTGCTCAGATCAGCCGGATGTCCGAGGAGGCGTTCCGCGCCCGCATTGAATCTGTGCGCGACCCCGAAGTGGCGACGCAGTGGATGGACAAGATGAAGAAAGTCACCCGCTACACGTGGAAGGTCGCGGGCGCGGCGACGGCCGGGGCAAAGACGGCCGAGGCGTCGGCTCCTGCAACGGCCCCGGCAGAAGCTGAGTCCGCTCCGACGGAAACGGCGGATGAAACCCCGGCCGCCGTCGATTCGACTCCGGTGGAAAACGCGGCCGCGCCGGCCGAGGCACCAGCTGAAGCCTCGACCGCACCGAAGGCTCTTTCTTTCGACACGCTCGAGGATGCCCGGATTTTCCTCCTGACGGAAGCGCGTGATCGACTCGTCAAGACGGTGGAGACGGTTCGTTTCCACGGTCGGTTGTTGGAGAATCTTCCCCCTGGTGAGATGCGGGCCGCCGTTGAGGGCGCGCTCGAGGGACAACGTCGCTTCCCGCTCGACACCGCCAACGGCCTGCGTGGTCGTTTGCGTCGCGAGCATTTTACCATCTTTAAGAAGGGTTCGAAGGGCGCGTCCTATGTGTGCGCAGTGAAGCGGAAATTCCGCACGCTGGGCCAGACGTTCTCCGATACGATCGGCGCGCTGATCGCGTTCATCGAGTCGAATTCGATGACTAAGGTCAGTGACCTTCCGGCAAAGTTCCTCGGCATCGAGGCGCCGAAACCCGCCGCAGAGATTTTGACCGAGGGCGCACCCGCCGAGGTCGCTGCTCCGGTGGAGCTGTCGGTGGAACAGCGGGAGAAGCTCGTTCGCATGCAAGGCGATCTCCGCTGGCTCGTGATGGAAGGTTATGTGACAGAGTTTCTCGATGGTCGCCTGTTCGCAGCGCCACCGATGACGGAGTCGAAGAAGCGCACGACCGACGAATCTGACAACGATCCGGAGAATTTTCCCGACACGCCGGAATCCAATCCGCCGATGAGCGTGAAGGCCGCGGCGAAGCCGGTGGCGAAATCTCCTGCGGCGCCCGAAGCAGCAGTGGCACCCGCCGCATCGGTGGAGCTTGAGGCGAGTAAACCTGCCGCCGAAGAAACCCCGGTGGTGGAGCCGACGCCGAAGCTGCCGGTGGTCCCTCCGGCTGCGAACGTTGCCCCGACCGTTGAGCCAAAAGCGGCGGCCGCGGAAGAGGAGTTGGACACTCCCCAGCACACGGATTGACCGAACAATCCGCCGCCATGGCGATCTCGCGAACTCCGGCGAAAGTGGAAGATCCTACCTTCACGCCCACATTCCCATCTCCGAGGCGATGGGAGTGCGAGTGGAGTCCTGCAGCCATGAGTTGGTGGTCTTGTCCGCGCCCTTAGCGGCCAACGTTAATCATCGGGCAACGGTGTTCGGCGGCAGTGCTTCGGCGGTGGCGATCCTCGCCGGATGGACTTGGTTGCATCTGGTGTTGAACGAGGCGGGGTTTGTGTGCCGACTGGTGATTCAGCGCAATGAGATGGAATACCTTCAGCCGATCGACGGCGATTTCACGGCGCGCTGTGCGGCGGTGAGCACGGCCCGGCTCGCCAAGTTGATCGACACACTCCGTCGCCGTGGTAAAGCCCGGCTCAGGCTAAAGGCCGACTTACTCGTCGGTGAGCAGGTGGTGGGGCGGTTTGCGGGCGACTACGTCGCGGTCACGCAAACCTGAATCTATTTATTCGGGGGCCACGGGATCAGCGCAGCCGCACGGTGTGGCACTGATCCGGCGTGATGCCGAGATCGAGATGCAGGGCGTCGGGTGGCACCCAAGAGTCGATCTTCTCCGGCCACTCGATCGCCAAGCAATAAGGCGAGGCCAAGAAATCCTCGAGGAGGAGGTCGTCGATTTCCTGGGTAGATTCAAGGCGGTAAGCGTCCAGATGCACGAGAGTGCGCCGTCCGGAATAGATCGTGTAAATGGAAAAGGTCGGGCTGGTCACGGCCCCGGTGATCCCCAGACCGCGAGCGAGGCCCCGCACGAACGTGGTCTTGCCCACTCCCAAATTTCCGTGAAGAGCGATGGTGACGTCGACGGGGAGGCTTAACGCGAGCTCGGCAGCGAGCTCTTCAGTCTCCTCGGCGGAGGCCGTGGTGACTCCGATTCGCAGCTTATCGTAGATGCTCGTAGCCATGGTAGGAGTGGAGATCGATCGATCCCGGGGTGACGGCGTTCTTCGACTCGAAGCGGCCGATGTGCGCGAGGGGCGTGCGGGGAAACTGTTCGTGCCATTGGCGCGCAAACGTGTCGGCGTGGGTTTTCGCCGCCACGGTGAACAAGAGTTCGTAGTCTTCACCCTCGGTGAGCGCGGCGCGCAGCGTGCAGCCCGAGCGCCGGGGCAGGCTAGCGCGGTCGAGCGAGGCGGTCGTGCCCTTGGGGGTGAGCGCGTGAATGTCCTTCGCGAGACCGTCGCTGACATCCATCATCGAGCGAACCGCTCGTTGCCGGGCGAGCCAAGCTCCCTCAGCCAGCCGCGGAGTGAAGCGGTAGTGATGCCCGCTCGCGAGGCTGCCACCCAGACGACCAGTGACATAGATCTCATCGCCGAGCTTGGCTCCTTCGCGAGTGAGCACCCGTGATCCCGTGGACGTGCCAAGCAGAGTCAGGCTTGCAATGAACGTAGCGTTGGCTTGCGCCAGATCTCCCCCGACGATGGCGACGCCGAAACGTCGCGCGCAGGCGGCGAGTCCGCGATAAAACGCTTCGAGCCAGATGAGATTAGTGCGCGGATCTAACGACACTGCGAGCACGGCAGCCGTGGGGACACCGCCCATCGCCGCGATGTCACTGAGATTGCGTTTGAGCAATTTTTCGCCGACATCGCGCGGCTTGACTGAGTCATCGAAATGTCGACCGGCGATCACCGGATCGACCGTGATCAACTGGGCGCGCCGCGAGGCGGGCAGTTGCGCGCAGTCATCACCGATTCCAAAAGGGCGACGCGGCGACGCGGTGCCCAACCATTTCTGAATAGCGGCGATAAGCTTCTCTTCGCCGAGGGAAGCGACCGAGCGAGCGCGATTTCGAGTGAACAGGGACATCGATCAGACGCCAACTCCGGCGAGGATTAGGAGGATGGTGTTAAGATTGAAGAGCCCGTGAGCGATCATCGGCACGGCGATGCTCCCCGTGCGCTCGTAGGCGAGAGAGAAGATCACGCCGAGAGCGGCCAAGGGCACGAAGCTCGCGAGGTTGGCATGGAGGGCGCCGAAGAGCAGAGCCGGAACGAGCAGGGCGATCCAGCGAGAGAACCGGGTGCGGGCGTAGCGGAAAAATCCGGCACGGAAGATAAGTTCCTCGGTGATCGGCGCGACGACCGTCGCGAGGAGGACCATGAGAGAAAACAGCAGGGGCGACTTGGTGTTGGCAAAGATGCCAATGAGGTCCTGCGCCTCGATCGGAATCCCGAGGGCATGAAGGAGGTTCTGCCAAACTAACCCGACGATCGTCAGAATGGGGAGCACGATGAGGAAGGTCGCGACCCCCGCCGCGATCTTGCCACCGGTGCTCAGCCCAACGCGGAAGGATTGGTCGGGGCGATCAAAGATGAATTTAAACATCACCACACCGAGCAGCATACCGCCGTGAAACGAGCCTCCGGCGATGATCAACGAGGCAGTTTCGCTGACCGAAATCGATTTGAGGACCAACGAGATGATCGATTGGGCGAGGAGACCGCCGCAGAAGATGAACCAGAGAAAGAGGAAGAAGTTGAGCAAGCTCACATTCCACGCGGGCATTTCGCTGGCCCGTTGCTCGGCCCGTTGGCGTCCGGCGGAGCTCAACCCGTGCTGCCAAGCAAGGTAGCCACCAATCAGGATCATGATCAACTCGATCACGACGATGAAGGGGAGTTCGTTGAGGGCGGTAGGAGACATTCCTTCGAGTGCGGCGGAAATTTCTCCAAGGCGCAACGCCAAGGATGGCTGCGCGATCCCAAATTGTGCGGACGGGGCGGGACTCCGCTAGATCCGGATCCGGCGTCCGTCGTAGACGACCCGACCGTCGACGATCGTGGTTTTGACTCGGCCGGTGAGGGTTTGGCCCTGCCACGGGGAATTGCTCGATTTGCTTAAACCCGCCGTGGCGTCATAGACCCATTTTTCTTTGGGGTCGAAGAGACAGATATCGGCGGGGCCGTCGACGGCGAGTTTACCTGCGGGTAGATTGAAGAGTTCGGCGGGGCGGCGGGTCATCAGGTCGATGACTTTGGGAAGCTTCATCTTCCCTTCGCGGACGAGCACCCCGAGGGTGACGGGGAGGGCGGTTTCGAGTCCGATAATCCCATTGGGCGCGTAGTCGAATTCTTTGTCCTTCTCATAATCGGTGTGCGGCGCGTGGTCGGTGGCGATGATATCGAGTGTGCCGTCTCGAATGCCTTCGATGAGGGCCTAGCGGTCCTCCTCGGTGCGCAGCGGCGGATTCATCTTGAAATTGGTGTCGTAGGTGCCGAGGGCCTCGTCCGTCAGGGCGAGATGATGGGGGGTCGCTTCGGCGGAAACTAGAATGTGGCGCGACTTGGCCCGGCGAATGAGCTCGACCGAATTCTTCGACGAGATGTGCTGCATGTGAATATGCGCGCCGGTGTAGGTCGAGAGGATGATGTTGCGCGCCACGATCAGATCCTCGGCGGCGTTGGGCCAGCCGCGCAGACCGAGCCGAGTGGAGACGACCCCTTCATTCATGACCGCCCCTTGGGTCATCGAATGATCCTGGCAGTGGTCCATGATCGGAAGGTCGAACATCTTGGCGTATTCGCAGGCGCGGCGCATCAGCTCGTTGGATTGCACGCAGTCGCCGTCGTCCGTGATTGCGACGACCCCGGCGCGCTTGAGGGAACCGATTGGCGCGAGAGCCTGACCCTTCATGTCGACGGTGATGCAACCGGTCGGATAAACCTTCACGACGGCGTCACGCTTGATCGCGTCGTTGATGTATTGAATCGTTCCCGGGGTGCTGGCCGGGGGACTCGTGTTGGGCATGCACACCACGGTCGTAAAGCCACCGGCGGCGGCTGCGTGGGTGCCGGTCGCGATCGTCTCCTTGTGCGTCTGGCCGGGCTCGCGGAAGTGCACGTGCACATCGACAAGGCCGGGGCAGGCGACGAGGCCGTCGGCGTCGATCACCTTGGCGCGCTTGCGCTCGGCGGCGGAGAGGGCATCGACGATCCGTCCGTTCTTCACCAAGAGGTCGCCCCTCTCATCGCGCTTCGTGGCGGGGTCGATGATCCGAGCGTTTTTTATCCAGAGATTAGGCATGGTCGGAGAGTCGGGAAATGGGAGATTAAGCCGAGGCCGAGACGTATTCGGGTTGGCCGCCGCTGCAGAGGTAGAGGACGGCCATGCGGATGGCGATGCCGTTGGTGACTTGGTCGAGGATCACGCTGCGGGGGCCGTCGGCGAGGTCGCTATCGATCTCGACGCCCCGATTGATCGGGCCGGGGTGCATGATGATGGCCTTGGGGTTGAGCCACGAGGCGCGGGTCTTGTTGAGTCCAAACAGGCTCGTGTATTCGCCGAGCGAGGGGAACATGCCGAGCGATTGGCGTTCATGCTGAATACGCAGCAGCATGACGACCTCGGCGTCGGCGAGCGCGCTGCGAAGATCGTGGCTGACCTTAACCCCCATGGCGGCGAAGGCCGGCGGCACGAGGGTCGACGGCCCGACGACGGTGACATCGGCACCGAATTTTTTGAGCGCGTGCAGATTGGAGCGAGCGACGCGGCTGAACAGGATATCGCCGAGAATGACGACTTTGCGGCCCTGCAGGGAGCCGAGGCGTTCGCGCATCGTGAACGTGTCGAGGAGGCCCTGCGTGGGGTGTTCGTGGGCGCCGTCGCCGGCGTTAATTACGGGGATATCGAGAATCTTGGAAAGGTAGAGCGGTGATCCGGCGGCGGCGTGGCGAATCACAATCATGTCCGCTTGGAGCGCTTGGATATTCTGCGCGGTGTCGCGCAAGGTCTCGCCCTTGGTCGTCGACGAGACATTGCCATCGAGCGAGATGACATCGGCGCTGAGTCGCTTGGCGGCCATGTCGAAGGCCATGCGGGTGCGGGTGCTGGGCTCGAGGAAGAGGTTGACGATGGTCTTGCCGCGGAGGGCAGGGACTTTCTTTACACTCCGTTTCAAGGTGCGCTTGAAGGCGGCAGCGGTGGTGTGGATGTGCTCGATTTCTTCGAGCGTGAGCTCTTCAAGGGTTATGAGGTGGCGGCGCGTCCAGGGCATGGGGAAAGGCGATTAACGTTTCGAAGCGGGAGAAGGCGGCAGGGCGGATTCGAGGCGAATGAGATCCCGCTTGGGATCGTCGGGGTCGAGCTCGACGACCACTTTTTCGTTCGCGGCGGCATTGAGGATGACCCCGGCGTAATCAGCGGCGAGCGGGAGCATCTTGCCCCCTCGGTCGACGAGCACGGCCAGCTCGACTTTGGAAGGACGGCCGTGATCGAAGAGTTCATCGAGGGCGGCCTTGACCGTGCGGCCGGAAAAGAGGACGTCATCGACCAAGATGATGGTGGCGCCGTTGATGTCGTGGGGCATGATCGTGGGCGCGAATTCCTTGGGGATCGGATTGCGGCCGATGTCGTCGCGGTGGAAGGAAATATCGAGCGTGCCGGTGCGCCCGATGCCGAGGAGGGCGGCGAGCCGCTGAGCGAGCACGATGCCGCCGTTGGCGATGCCGATCAAGATGAGACGTGACGGATCGGCGTGGCGCCGGGAGATAGTCTCGGCAAGCCGGTTGATGGCGGCGTTGATGTCGTCGAATCCGAGAGTGTTTGCGGTGGCCACGAGCTTTGGTTTTGAAGACGGGTCCAAGGACGGTAAAGAGGAAAGGGGTTTGAGCGGATAAAAAGCCGCGTGCGCTGGTCCACGCGGCGCAGAGCGATGGCCGTTCAGGAGGTTTGGAGCCACCTGGTCAAGTCGTCGGTGGATGCGAGGTGGGTGCCGAACTGGTAGTCTGGGGCGAGGAGGCTGGCGTAGCGGACGTCGGCGAAGCGGCGACAGTGGAGGAGGATTTTGGCGTGCTGGCCGGGGGCTCGGACGAGGCGACCGAGGGCTTGATTGACCTTTTGGAGGCCGGGAACTTGGTAAACGCGGCGGAAGGCGAGCTCGCGACCCAACGAGTCAAACTCGTGCATCCGTGCGCGTTGGACCGCGTTGACTTCGGGGAGGGCGGGGCCGACGACCATGGCGTGGCCGATGCGGCCGCCGAGCAAATCGATGCTCTCCGCGAAGCTGCTGCCCAGCACGAGGAAGAGCGCGTCGGCGAGCACGACGGATTCTTCGACCCAATCGGCTTGGGCCTGCAACTCGCGTTGCCGCGGTTGCAAAGCCACGCGCAGGGTGCTGGCATCCAGTGCGCGGAGCACGTTTTCCGCATAGGCATAGCTGGGGAAGAAGACGGCGATCGGACCGCCCGCCGCCGCGTGCAGTTGCGCAATCGTCGCGGCGGTGGTGGGGAGATGACGACTGCGCTGCTGGAAGGAGGTGTCCACCCGGCAATCGATCGCGACATCGTAGGCCCCGTCGCGCCACGGGGTCGCGGCTCGCACCACCGTGGGGGCGGTGATGCCGAGGCTCCCTTGATCGTTGGCGGGAAGCGAGCGGTGGAAAACAACGGTCTCGGCGTCCGACAGGCCGATACTCTCGGCGTAGTCTTTCGTTGGGCTGAGGGTGGCCGAGGCGAGCACGACGCCGCCGAAGGATTGCAGGGTCTCGCCGATGGCGAAGGCGGCGTCGAGGCAAGTGAGCGCAAGCTCGCCTTCGCGGGGGCACCAGACGAGTTTGCGCAATTGATGATTGTTGAGCCACTCGCTCAATTCCTGCGTGCGCCAGAGCTGAGCGCTAAAGTCGGGCCCGAGAGCGGCGTAGTCGAGCGGTTGGGCGGCGAGCTGGCGAACGATGGTTTCCAGCGTGTCGAGCAGATCGGCTTCGAGCGCCGGGTCGAGCGAGTCCATCGGCAACAACGCGCCGAGCAGTTGGGTGTAGCTCTCCCACGCCCGCAGTAACGGGGCCGGGGCATTCTGGTGATCGAGCTCCGCGAGCAGGGGCCGCACCTCGCGAGCGAGCACGGTGTGCGACAAAGCGTCGGCGGCCCGCGACGGGAGATTGTGCGCTTCGTCGATCATCAGCAGGGTGCGCGCAGGATCGAAGCCGGGTTGGTTGTAAAACAAGGTGCGATTCGACGGCGCAAAGACGTAGTTGTAGTCGCCGATCCACACATCATTAAACGCGAGGGCGGCCCGCGTGATCTCGTAGGGGCAGATGCGCGCTTCGCGACCAGCATGGCGCAAGGTTTCGAGATCGCGGGCGTGATTTTCAAAACGATAGAAGCGGGCAAGCCCACTGTCGGGCCAGCGCGATTCAATGCCATCGAGGTAGGCGCAGTTGTCGCGCACACAGTGAAAGGTGTGGTTGACGCAATGCTCTGATTTGTTGCGCACATGCCAGGCGGCCACGGCCGGACCCCCAGGGGCCGCGCCGGTTTCCTCGACGCTCGGGGTGGTCATGGCCGCGAGTTGGTGGGCCACTTGGATCTGACCGGTCGCTTTGCTCGTGAGGTAGAGGGCGCGGTCGAAGTGACCCGACCGCAACTGACCGAGGGCAAATTCGAGGAGCACACCAGTCTTGCCAAAGCCAGTGGGCGCTTCGAACAAAACGGCGGGGTGTTGTTCGAAGGCGGCAGTCAGGTCCGCTTGCGTCGTTTCCTGTCCCGGGCGCGGGGTCGCAAAAGCCGGTCGGAAGCGCAGGTGTTGCCGCCGTTCGCGGGCGCGTTGGCGGAGCTGGAGAAACTCGACGACCCGATCGAGTTGAGCGCGAAAGGCGCCCTCGTCGGTGGGCGTGAGTGCCACCGGCTGGGCGAGTCCGCTCCCGGCTTCGATGAAGAGCAATTCCGCCCGAAACGGCCGCTTGGGCTCGGCGATGCGGCGCAGGGTGAGATACGTTGACGCTTGGACGAAATACTCTGAGTAGGTGCGGCGAAGTTCGCCTTCGTCCGCCGGCAGAGGGCATGTGACGGTCTTGATCTCGCGCAAGGTAGTGGCGGCGCCCTCAGGGAGGACTTGATCGATGCGGCCCGTGAGCGAGAGCGTCCAACCCTGATGAACAATCTGGCCGGCGATCGGGATTTCAAACTCGGCGTCGGCGCGCTCGGCGGAGACTTGGCGGCGAAGTTCTTGATGCCATTGCGTGCCGAGTTGGGCCCGCCAGATGCTTTGCCCAGCGCCGCTGCCCGCGGCGTTGGGGCCGAGGGAGAAGTTGGCAAACTCGCCGACGCTCAGGCGGGCGGTGCGTTGGGAGAGATCGAAATCCATCAGGTCAGTCCAAAAGGATCTCGGTGTGGCCGCGCAGGTAATTCTCGAGACAAACGTGGAGCGCGTGAACCACGTTGGTGTCGTCGACTTGCTCCGCCAACGGACGGTTGAGCAAACCGGCCACGGTCGTCCGATCAGCGGGCGTGAGACTGGCGAGCCAGTGCTCCTTGAGCGGATAACCCTCGTCGCGGGCGAAGCAGTAGAGCGCCTTAAAATGAGCGATGTCGGGCCGGACGTTGGTGGCGAAGGCGGCGAACACCTGCGCGAGCAACGCACCGATTGGCGCGCGGCTTTCCTCGGCGACGTGGTTGCGCGCAATCAGGGAAGCGAAGGCCGAGGCTTGTAGCAGCGTCGCGTAGTTGCGACCGATCCCGGCGAACCGCGTGATCAGTCGGGCTTCCTTGACGAACCAAGTGCGCCCTTGGTTGGAACTTTCGAGGATCAACGAGGCTTCGTCGAAAAGATCGAGAGGAGTGGGCGTGCTCGCCGAGGGTTTTTTGGGCACCCGTTGGAGGGCGAGGAGCAGGCCGTGCTCGGGTGAAAAGACGGTGCAGTGTTGAAACGAATCGGTCGGCGGTTGTTTCAGGAGCACAAACGCGTCGGTCTGCAACGAAGGGCCGGGCACGCGGGCAAGCGGGTTAGGGAGCCGTCTCGGTCGGCGCGAGCTGGGCGGTGGCGGGGCGGGGCCACGGCGGCACGACGCCGCCGCCGGAAATGATGAGCTTCATACCGTCGCTGACCGACATGTCCAATTCAACGATGTCGCGGATCGGCACGAGAATAAGGAAGCCGCTGGTCGGATTCGGCGTGGTCGGCACGAAGACGGTCCAGACCTCCTTCTCAGTTTTAGCCTGCGCTTCACCGCGGGTTTTGCTGGTGAGAAACCCGATGACCCAGGCTTCCTTGCGGGGGAACTCGATCAGCACGACCTTGCTGAAGAGATTGCGTTTCTGCGATCCGAAGGTGTCGACGATCTGCTTCACCGTGTTGTAGACGGCGTTGACGCCGGGGATGCCTTGGACGATGCGCTCGCCGACGCTGAAGAGGTATTTTCCGAAGACGTAGCGAGAGACGTAGCCGAGGAGGGCGACCAACAGAATGACGATGCCGGTGGCGAGGATGTCCCAAACGCTCGTCAGGCTCGGACGATCACGGAGGAAGTCGGGCAGAAAGACAAAGAAGAGGGGGCGGGCGGAGCCGCCGACGACGTCGATGATCTTGTTGAAGGCCCACAAGGTCACCACGAGGGGGGCGAGGAGCACCAATCCGGTGAGGAGGGCGTTACGAAAAGTGACCAAGCGGGAATCGTCGTCAGACATGGGAGGCACGAAGTTCGCACTCCGCGGGATCGGACGCAAAATTATTTGCTCAAAACAAAAAGGGGGTTCACCCCAGCGGCGGCCAGCAGGGTCATCGCGCGGGCTTCGGCAGCCCTCATCTGACGCTTCTTCGCGGGCACAAGATCGTCGTATCCTGCGAGGTGGAGCCATCCGTGGACGAGGTAAAGGGTGAGTTCGGACGCGAAATCTCGGGCGTGCTCGCGGGCGTAGGTCGCGGCCGTGTCGGCCGAGACGCAGATTTCCCCGGCGGAGAGCATTGCGGGGTCGCCCTCAAAGGTGATCACGTCGGTAGGCGTGGGGTCGTCGAGGAAATCGGCGTGGAGCCGGGCCATGGCGGGATCGGTGAGGAAGACGAGCGACAGTTCGCCGGCGGGACAACCGCCGAGAAACCGTGAGGCGTGTTGGTCGAGGGTCGCGATCACTTGCTCGACGGTGCGGCGATCGAGGCGGAGCTGACGATGCCGATTGGCGATGCTGACACTGCGGGGAGAGCTCATGCCTTGGCCTCGCCGCCGGGTTTCTCCGCCGCCGGATAGTCGACGCGCGAGTGCAGCATGTTGAGCATCGTGAAATTAAAGCTCTGCTTGATCTTCGTGATCTCGACGAAGGTGATCGGCGAACCATCGAGTTGGTGATCCTCGATTCGTTCGCGAAACACCGAGTCGATCAAATCCCCCAAGTGCTGCGGCGTGACTTTGCGCAGACTGCGCGAGGCGGCTTCGACTCCGTCGGCAAGCGAAATGACGGCGCTTTCCTTAAATTGGGGCACGGGTCCGTCGTAGCGGTAAGTGGACTCGCAGACGTCGGTGGGCGCGAGGCCGGGCGGGATGGGCGACTTGGGGTCGCTCCGCTGGAAGGGTGCGGAGCTTCCGTTCGAATGGGTGACGGCGCGGTGGTAGAAATACCGGATCAGCGAGGTGCCGTGATGCTGGCGAATGACGTCGATGACGGCGCGTGGCAGGCGATGCTTGCGCGCGAGGTCGACGCCCTCTTTGACGTGGCTCTTAATAACGAGCGCCGAGAGGGACGGGTTGCTCGCATCGTGGGGGTTGCCGCCAGAACGTTGATTCTCGATGAAGTATTCGGGTTTCACCGTCTTGCCGATATCGTGAAACAACGCGCAGACCCGAGCGAGCAGCGGGTTGGCCCCGATCGCGTTGGCGGCGTTCTCGGAAAGCTGGGCCACGACCAGGGAGTGGTGATAGGTGCCCGGAGCCTCGAGCTGCATCAACCGCAGGAGCGGGTGATTGTAGTCGGTGAGTTCGAGCAGAGTAATGTCGGTGGTGCGCTTGAAGAGACTCTCAAGCATGGGCAGTAGCCCGACCACGAGGATGCCGGTGAACACGCCGGAGATGAGGCCGGCCCCGAACTGTTTGACGAGCGTGGGCATGGCGAATTGATCGGCCAAGCCGATCAGGAGCGCGAAGACCGCAATGGTGAATCCGCCGAGACCCGCGGCGCGCACGACTCGGCTGCGTTTGCGGGCGTCCTGACAGGCCAAGATTGCCACGGTGGAGGCGAGAAAGGTCAGCACGATGAGGTCGAGCCGATTGCCATAGATGACTCCGGTGAAGATCGAGATGAAGAGGGCCATGAAGATGGCTGAGCCCGCGTCGATGAGAATGGCAACAATCAGCGGAGCGAAGGCCGACGGGGCGATGTAGGGCAAGGTGGAGGCCCAGGTGCCGTCGAGGGCGAAGAAGTCGAGCGAGCCCAGCGAATAGACCAAGCGGACGAGGGCGATGTTGAGAATGACGACAAACGCGAGGAGTCCGAGTCGGCCGTTGCTCTGGAAGGTTTCGCGGTCCTCGAGGCGCACGTAGAACACGCTGGCGAGCACCATGGCGAGCACGAGAAGGATGCGGCTAAACAGCTGGAGGTCCTGATCGAGATTGCTCGAGGGGTTTTCGGTTAGCGCTTTGCGGTGCGCCATCAACATCTCGTATTGCTCGGGGGTAGCGCGGACGCCCGGTTCGACGATGGTCTGCCCACGCGGGACATCGACCACGATGGGCTTGAGTTGGCTGACCGAGGCGAGCTCACGCTGGGTCGTCGCGGTCCGGTCGAAAAACAGGTTGGGGGTGACGCCGTTGCGCAAAATGCGGAAGAGCGCGAAGGAAACGGAACGCGGCACGTCCTCGCCAGAGAGGTTGATGCGCAGAAAGGTGAGCGATTCTTCGAGGGAGCGCACTTGGCGCACGTTGACTAGGCCGTCAGGCTGGGTGATTTGGAGGATGTTGGCCTCGGCAGGCGACGTAGCGCCGAGGGTGTCGTCGTGGATGCCTTCGGCGTAAATTTCCCGCAGGACATTGACGCCGGTGGCGAAAAGTTTGGCGCGGCGTTCGGCAGGGAGTTGGCGCTGCAGGAGATTGAGGTCGTCGAGATTCGCGCGGTAGGGTCCGCGAGCATTGAAGGCTTCGAGGGCGCTGATCGTGTCGGTCGGCGAAGCGAGCGCCTCGCCGCCGTCGGTGGACACCTCGGATTCGGCGAGTTGCAGTTGCAGCTCCTCGAGGGCCGCTTCGAACTGGCGCAGCGGTTCGGTCACCATGCGGTAGACCGGGGGCACGCGATCGATGATCTGTTCGCGAGCCTGCTGGGTCTTGACCGCGCTCTCGAAAGAAAACGGCACCGTCGCGCCGATGTGCACGGTGGCGAGCTGGTTGGGGAGGACGAGCAGGTTGGTGGAATTTACGCCGACGGAGCTGATCGCCACAATCGCGACCACGGTCACGACAAACACGAGGGCGGTCACCCAGCGGCTTGTCTCCAAGAAGACCATGACGGGACCCGACTCGGCCTTGCGGCGCGACTTTCGTCCGCCGGACGGGGCCAGCAATTTTGAAAACAAAGGCATTAGCTACGCGTCGGTTTGGGGGCTGATCGGATTCTGGTAGGTGTCGTAGGCTTCGATGATCTTTTGGACCAGCGGATGACGCACGACATCAGCACTGCTCAAGACGTGAAAGTCGATGCCGGGCACGTGGCCGAGTATCTGGCGCACCTCGATCAGACCGGATTGTTTGTTTTTGGGCAGGTCGACCTGCGTGATATCACCGGTCACGACCATCCGCGAGCTTTCCCCAAGGCGAGTGAGGAACATCATCATTTGCTGCGACGTCGTGTTCTGGGCTTCGTCGAGGATGATGAAGGCGTCCGACAGGGTGCGGCCACGCATGTAGGCGAGCGGAGCGATTTCGATAACGCCGCGTTCGGACAGGCGTTCGACCTCCTCGGGTTCGATCATGTCCTGGAGCGCATCGTAGAGCGGATGCAGGTAGGGAAGAATTTTTTCGCGCAGGTCTCCGGGGAGGAACCCGAGCGACTCACCGGCCTCGACGGCGGGCCGGGTGAGGATGATGCGCTTCACCTCGTGCTTGAGCAAGGCGCGCACGGCGGCGGCGATGGCGAGGTAAGTTTTACCAGTGCCAGCCGGACCGATACCGAAGACCACCGAGTGCTTGAGCATCGACTGGAGGTATAGTTTTTGGCCGAGGGTCTTCGGAACAATGCTCCGGCGGGTGGTTGGGATGACGAGCGGCTCGGCGATGAGTTCGCGCAACTGCGCCACGTCGCCGCGGGCGATGGTTTCGACGATCCGTTCAAAGTCGGGCGTGCGGATGGCCATGCCCTGACTGCGGGCGTGGTCGAGAAAGCCGAACAGCTCCTCCGCGAGCGCGAGGGCCTCGTCGGGGCCATCGATCTTGAGCCAACCGTCGCGGGAGACGAGTTTTACTCCCAAGGCATGCTCGGCGTGCGCGAGGTTCTCGTCGCGGCCTGCGTAAAGCAGGTGAAGATGGCGGGGCGTAGGATAGTGGAGGGTTTGGGTGGCCACGAGAATTAGCTGCCTGAATTGGGGCCGAGGGTCGGGGCGAGACCGGCGAGACGTGCCCACATCGCCTCGAGCGATTGGGGGAGCGTGCGGGTTTGCCCGATCACCGGCATAAAGTTGTTGTCGCCATTCCAACGCGGCACGATGTGGCCGTGGAGGTGGGGGATGCTTCCGCCAGCGGCGGAGCCGAGGTTGAAGCCGACATTAAAACCGTCGGGCTTGGCCGCGGCGGTCAGGAGGCGTTTCGCGAAAATGATCGTCTCCATTAAGTCGGCGCGCTCGGCCGGCGTGAGTTCCTCGAGCTCGCGGACTTCGCGAAACGGGATCGCGAGCAGGTGTCCGGGATTGTAGGGGAACCGGTTCATCAGCAAGTAGGACGAGTCGCTGCGATGCACGATCAGTGCCGTGCGATCGTCGCCCAAGGCAGGCAAGTCGGTGAAGGGACGCTTCGTTTCGGGATATCGTGGCGCTTCGATATATTCCATGCGCCAGTAAGCGTGCAGTTGCTCCATCGTGTTAGGGAAGGGCAGCGAAAACCCTCGAATTTCTAATGTCAAAGCCGCTCCGAGGGCCATCTTGGCGCAATGGGTGAATTTGGCGATCCTTGATCCGCACTTGATTATGGTATGACGAGCGACATGTTATCTCCCGTCATGCGTTATCCTGTGGATCACAAGCTCGCGACGCGCCGCCGAATCGTCTCGGCGGCCAGTGCGGCGTTTCGTGAACGCGGCGTCGAGGGCATGGGGCTCGATGAGATCATGCGGCGGGCTGGGCTGACCCACGGTGGGTTTTACGCCCACTTCCGCGATAAGACGGAATTGGTCGCGGAGGCGTGCGCCGAGGCTTTCGAAACCGCGGTGATCAATCTGGATCGGATTGCTCGGCAGCCAACCGCGGCGCGTCGAGCGCGACTCTTGATCGACAGTTATCTTTCGACCCACCACCGTGACAACCGCGGTTCCGGCTGTCTGATTGTGGCGGTGGGAGCGGACATGGCGCGGCTGAGCGGGAAAACGCGGGAAGGATTTGCGGGCGGATTTTGGCGCCACCTCGGTCGGCTGGAAGAAGCTTTGAATCTCTCGCCCGATCCGATGAAAAATCACGACCGGGTCACCCACCTGATGAGCTCGCTGGTCGGAGCGCTCCTCTTTGCTCGGGCGACCTGCGATCCGGTTCGGAGCGATGCACTGTTGGGGTCGTCCCGACGCATGTTGAACCTCGAATTCGGCCCCTCCCTTTAATCCCATGAACAATCCCATCCCAACTTCCTTCCGCCGCGTGGTGATCACAGGCCTCGGTTCTGTTTCGCCCGTGGGCAACTCCGCCGCCGAGACCTGGGCGTCGCTCGCGGCCGGCCGCAGTGGCATCGGCCCGATCACGCGTTTCGATGCCAGCGGTTGCAATGCGCGGATCGCCGGAGAGGTGAAGGATTTTGATCCGACCCGGCCCTTGGCGCAGCCGCTGCGCCCTCGCGGTCCCGCAGGGGCGGAGTTGACGCAGGTGCTCTCGCCGAAGGACCTCAAGAAATTTGGACGGTTCACGCACTTGGGGGCGGGGGCAGCGGTGGAAGCGTATGCGGACTCCGGTCTTGACGCCCACCGCGCGGAGCTCAATTCCGACCGCATGGGCGTGAATCTCGGCGTGGGCCTCGGTGGGTTGCCCGAGATGGAGGCAATGCACGACACTTGGAAGAAAGGCGGCTACCGCAAAATCTCTCCCTTCTTCATCATCCAGATCGCGCCCAATCTGCTCGCCGGGCAGGTGAGTCTGCTGCTCGATTTCCGCGGACCCAATATGAGCATCGCTTCGGCCTGCGCGACGAGCGGCCATGCCATCGGCGAAGCGGCGGCGGCGATCGCGCGCGGGGATGTCGAGGTGATGATCGCCGGGGGGTCAGAGTCGACCGTGACTCCCTTGGCCATCGGTGCGTTTGCGCAGATGCGTGCGCTTTCGACGCGCAACGACGAACCGGAAGCGGCCTCCCGTCCTTACGACCGAGATCGCGACGGCTTTGTCCTCGGCGAAGGCTCGGTGGTCTTTGTGCTCGAGGAATACGAACACGCAATGAAGCGCGGCGCGAAAATTTATGCCGAAGTGCGCGGCTATGGCGCGAGTGCTGACGCCTATCACCTGTCGTCGTTGGCACCCGGGGCGGAAGGTTCGGCTCGGGCGATGCGGGCGGCTCTCGACCGGTCGGGGCTGACGCCGGCGTCGGTCGACTATGTGTCGGCGCACGCGACGTCGACGCCCGGGGGCGACGGCGAAGAAGCCGCCGCAATCGCGAACGTGTTTGCCGACAACCTCGCGAATCTTCACGTGAGCGGAGTGAAGTCGATGACGGGCCATCTGCTCGGTGGCGCGGGTTCGATGGGCGCGTTTGCCGCGGTCATGGCGATTCACGAGGGGCTCGTGCCGCCGACGATCAATCTGGCCAACGTCGATCCGGTTTGCGGCGACACCGGTCTTAATTTCACGCCGAACACCGCCGTAAAGAAAGAAGTAAGGGCGGCGCTCGCCAACAGCTTCGGCTTTGGCGGCACGAACGCGTCGCTGGTCTTCGCGAAAGTGTGAACGCCGACTGGCGTTCTCGGTTCCCGAGCTACCGAGGCGCTTTACATATGGTGAAGACGTGCTTCCCTCGCGATTAGTGAAAGCTCTCTGGTCTCAACTCACCCGAACGGTTCCGTCGGCGTTCCTCGCTGCGCTGGGCCTCAGCACGGCGTTTCTCGTCTTCGTGACGTGGGATCAATCCCATTGGTGGGGCCAGAAAGAGGACTACAGTTTTGGGTGGCTGGTCCCGATGTTCGTGGCCTACGTGGTCTACGATCGGTGGCCGTCGATTAAAGGAGCGCTCGTCGACTGCGCGGCGGAGGGGAGTCCGCGCGCGGCGGGATTGAGCAAGTGGATGCTGCGGGGGGGGGATCGCTTGTTTTCTCCTCTTTGGCGCGCTATTTTTTCTGCTTGGGTCGTTCTATCGGGCCGGGGCCGGGTCCTCGTATCCAGGCACGCTCGCCATCACCATCGGAATGGTGGGGTTGGTGTTGGGATTGCTGCTCACGAATGCGCCGGAGTCGCCGTCACCGAAGGCGGCGGGTCTGCTGGACGATGCGCGGGTGCGGTTGGTCGCGTTTTTCACCTTTCCGGTGCTGATCTGGTTTGTCTCGGCACCGATGGTGTCGGTGATCGAAACCCAGCTGAGTTTATTTCTCCTGCACAAGGTCGTGACGGTGGTGTCGTTCGTCTTTGACATGCTGGGTATGCCGGTCGAACAGGAGGGCAATGTCTTGGTGTTACCCACGGGCCGAGTCGGCGTGGCGGAAGCGTGTTCGGGGATCCGGTCCCTGACCGGCTGCCTGTTTGCCGGCTCGTTCCTCGCCGCGACGTTTTTGGACAAGCTTTGGAAGAAGGTGACCTTGGTCGCGCTCTCGATGCTTTTTGCTTTTGTGACCAACCTAGCGCGCAGCCTGTTCCTGACAGCCTACGCCTACAATTACGGTCCAGAGGCGATCGAAGGGACAGTGCACGATGTCGCGGGTTATGCAGTGCTCGGCCTAACGGTGGTGGGGTTGCTCTGCCTTTTGCCGCTATTCAATTTGAAGCTGGCGACGGAGGCGGATTTCGTTCGCGAGCTGAACGCTAAAGACTCGGAAAAGTCCTGAAGGCAAACATTCCTTCCGGTGTGAGGTAATGGTCGATTAGGCTCTGGATTTCTCCGACGGTGATCGATTGAGTGTCCGGAGCGCGGTCGCGGGCCGAGGGGAGTCGGTCAGGCTTGCGCTGGGCGTCTCGCAGCACGGTGTATCCCCAGTAAGAATTTTGGCGTAGATCGGCCGTGCGACTAGTGAGGAAGGGCTGCTTAGAGCGATCGAATTCGTCTGGGGTAATGCCTTCGCGGCGCATGGCGGCGACCTCGTGTCGAATGAGTTGATCGACTTCGTTGGCACGCTGCGGATCGACCTCGGAGTAGACTTGGAAGTAGGACTGGCCAGGAAAACCCTCCAATTCGACAAACTGGGCGGAGACGGAGTAGGCGACGCCGAGCTCCTCGCGAATCCGCAACCGAAGGCGCTCTTCAAGGACGCGGGCGACGAGCAGGCAACGGCGAGATTTTGGCACGCCGATCGCGTCGCGCACGGGCCAGTAGAATCCCACCGCGCTTCGGCGCAAATGAGGGTCAATGGGCCAAACGTAAGGTGCGGCTGGCGGATCCGGCATCGTCACGCTATCGGTGAGGGGTTGCTTGGTTCCCGCCTCCCGCGGCGGCAATGCGCCGATCGTCTGAGCGATCGCAGCCGAGGCGGTTTCGAAATCGATGTCACCGACAATGCTGACTTCGAGCGGACCCTGGGTGAATTCTGGCGTGAGCCAATGTTTCAATTCGACCAGCGTGCGGCTGGTGAGCACATCCATGGGGGGGACCGAAAAGCGGGGGTCTCCCTGCGAGAGAATTCGGGGTGCGTTCAGCGAAATCGGTCCGCCGGGAGAGGTGCCGTAGCCTTCGTAAATCGACCCATAACCCGCGCGGGCCGAACGCACAGCCTCCGGTCGGTAGCCCGAGTCGGTCAGGATGGCGGTGAGTGTTTGCAGGCCGAGAAGCAGCTCGCGCGGGGCGCACTGCATCGAGAAGGCAAACGTGTCGGTGCCGATGGCGAAATTTAAACTGATGACGTGTCCGTTGAGGATATCGTTCATCTCGGTGTTGTCGTGGCGACCGAGGCCACCGGCGAGCAGACCGTAGTAGCCGAGCAGATCGAGACCGGGTTTGTCTTTGGGTTGGGTCAACCGGCCGTGGCCCACCGCCAGTGTGACCAGCACGGTGTCGGCTTCGAAGTCCGTCTGCTTGAAATTGAAGTGGGCGCGGTTGGTCAGTTCGGTGAGCCAAAGATCGAGGTCCTGCACATGCTGCTGAGAGACGAATGCGCCGGGCGGGCCGAAGTCGGTATAGGCGAACTGAGTTTTTGCGCGGGCGACCGGCGGCAGCACTTCGATCCGCTGGCTGTAGGCATAGGCCACCTCGAAATCGCGCGCCGAGGCGTTGAAGTGGGCATCGGCATGCACGAAGACCTTGGGCTGCTCATCGCCCCACGTCTCGCGAAAGGCCACGAGGCATTGATCCAGCGTCGCGGCGGCGGCGATGGGTTGATACTCGTCTTGGTAGATCTGCGGGTTGGCGAAGACGTTGTCGTAGGCAAGGGTGAGCACCAATTGCGTGGCCAGCGACTCGGACGGCGCGGTCGGGGCGGATCGAACGCCCTGTTCGTAGAATGTTCGATAGAAGGTCTTCGCATCGCGCAGCTCTGCGTCGGTGAAACCAAACTGGAGGGCTCGGCGTAATTCTTGGTCGGCTTCGCTGAGGAGTAACCGCCACGCGAGTAACTTGCTCGGGAGGTAAATTGACGAGATCTTCCACCCTCTGATGCCCGTGCTCGAGCTGACTTGTGGGGCGATGAAGCTGGTGCCGCGCCGCATCGCTAGCCGTTCGAAACGTTTTTGCAGCATGTGAAACGCGAGCGAGCTGTGGAGGTCCTTGACTCGTTGCTCGCGAGTGGGCGGACCCTGCGGTTCGGGAGTCGCCCGCTCGAGCGAAATCCCCAATCCGACCGTCTTGGCGTCCTCGAAGACGAGCACCTGATCCTGATTCCGTCGGTCGTGCTCGCGAGTGAGGGAGGGCTCTGGCCGCGCAGGACCGCGCGCCTCGAGCGACGAGAACATCTCGGTGAGGAGGGTTTCGACCGCCGCTGGTTCGATCTGGCCGACGACGGAGATAATCATCCGCTCGGGCCGATACCAGGCGTCGTAGAAAGCTCGCAACTGCGCGGCGTTAAACCGGCGAAGTTGATCCTCCACTCCAATGACGGCGCGGGCGGATTGGATCGATTCCGGAATGAGAAACTCGAGGTTCGCGTTACCCGCTCGATAGGCTGGCGAATCCCGCGTCGACATCTCGCTGAGGACCACCCCCCGCTCGATCTTGATGTCGCTTTCGGAAAAGGTGAGGCGGTCAGCGTAGGCCCGAAATACGCCCAGCGCTTGCCGCAGGGTGGCTGTCGACGGGTCGGGCAGTTCGAGGTGGTAGATCGTGTAGTCAAACGTGGTGAACGCGGTGTTGTCGGGACCGAATCCGATGCCGAGGCGTTGCAGCGATTCAATCAGCGCCCCATTGGCCTGATCGGCAGTGCTGCGAAATGCCATGTGCTCGAGAAAGTGGGCGAGGCCGCGTTCATGGTCGGCTTCATGGATTGAACCGACCTCGATGAGTAGGCGTAGGGAGACGCGGCCTTGGGGTTCGGCGTTAGGTCGGAGGGCGTAGCGCAGTCCGTTGGGCAGTTGGCCCCAATGCACCGCAGGGTCGGGCGGGATATCTGAGCGGTCGTGCGGCCAAGACGGCGGAGCGGCACCGGCTTGGCAAACACTGACAAAGAAGAGGGCGAGGGCGATGCGGAGGCCTATCACGCCCTCATTTCTACTTTTGATCAGGCAACACCGTCACGCGGAAAACGCGATCGGCCCCGAGGTAACTTTTCGCCAAGTCGTCGAGTTCGGCCGTGGTGACTGCCTCATTGTCGGTCCGACGAGAGCGAGCCCAATCGAGCACTTCTGGCTTTTCTTGGGCTCGGTTGACGACGGAGCCCAACCAATAGCCGTTGGTGCGCTCACTTTCGCGAATGCTCGTGAGCACCGGCAAGCGGACTCGTTCGAGCTCGTCGGCGGTGATGCCCGAGGTCGCGAGGTCGTTAGCGAGGGCGGTGGTGACGTCGCCGATTTCCTCGGCCTTGTCGGGGTCGACGGTGATGCTCGCCTGCATCCAACCGTAGCCATCGTAAACATCGCTCGACGAATTGCCGGCTCCCGGGCTGTAGGCGCCGCCGATTTCCTCGCGCACCTTCACGCGCAAACGTTCGGAAAGCACCCCCCCGAGGAGGCTGAGGCGTCGCGTGCGATGCACGTCGCTTGCGTCGGCGGTCGGCCAGTAAAGGGCGATGACCCCCTTCGGGATTTCGGAGATGAAGGTGAAGTGGCGGGTGAAAGGTTCCGTGGGGATCTTCACTTGACGACGGTCGGCCAGCTCGGGCCTGGGGTCGCGGGTTGGGAGCGCGCCGATCGTGCGAGCGACGACGTTGATCGCGGCGTCGACATCGAAGTCTCCGACGATACCGATCTCGGTTGCCCCAGAGGCGAGTTGCGGCTTGAGCCAAGCGGAGACCTCGTCGGCCGTGCGGGAGAGCAGCACTGCCTTCGGCGGAATGCCGAAGCGGGGATCACCACTGGCGAGGAGTAAAGGCACTTCGGTGTTTAAGGCTCCGCCCGAAGTGTGCGCGAAGGAGTTGAACATTTGTTCGAGGCCCTTCTCCAATTGGCGCATGGATTCGGGCCGATAACCAGGATCGGTCAGGTGGGCCGCCATCAATTGAAACTCAAGGAGAAGATCGTCGCGATTGGTGGAGCCGTTGAAATTGAAGGCATCGCCCCGGACCCCGAAGCCGACCCCCACGGTGCGGCCGGCGAGGATGCGCCGGAGGTCGTCGGCGGAGTGCCGACTCAGACCGCCGGAGATAAAGATACTGTTCGCCACGAAGGAGAGACCAGGCTGATCGGCCGGCTCGGTGAGCTGACCGGTCCCGATGCGCAGGTTGATGTGAATGCGGTTGGCTTCGAAATCGGTGGGCTTGAGGTTGAGGCGCACGCCGTTGGCGAAGGTGACGAGCGTGAGGCCAAGATCTTTCACCTCGCTTCGCTCGACGATTTTGCCCGCAGGGCCGAAATCGGTGTAGGCAAATACCTCGTCGACGATCTTTGCGGGCGGAGCGACGGGCTCTTGATGGGCGGCAGCGTAGGCGGCGGCGATGCTGACCTTGGCGTCTCCGGGGATGACGACGTTGCCATTAACGAGGACGTAGCGGCCGTGGTCGCCCCAAGCTTCCCGCAAAGCGGCGAGACAGTCTTCCGGGGTCATCTGGGCGAGCGCGGGTGCGAAGAGGGCGAGGTTGGTGGCGGGGGTCGTGAAGACGTGGCGCCCCATCAGGCTTCCGATGATCTGGGACGCGAGGCCGGATGAGCGGCGGGTCGAGGCGGTTTTGACGGCTTGCTCGAGTCCGTTGAGGTAGTTGGCGACGGTCTCCTTGAGCTCGGCGGCTTGGAATCCGTGCTCGAGGGCGCGGCGCAGCTCGTGGTCGGCGACGCGCAGGGCATTCTGCCATTGGTCGGGTTTGGCGGACACTTCAATCGATATCTCGCGGATGAGATTGAAGCTCTCGTTGGCGGAAGCGCGGGCGCTGGTGAAACCCGCGTTCTCTTCCTTGGCGAGAATCGAGAGGCGCCGGTTGAGCATCGAGATGGCCATCGAGCGCGGGAGGTATTTGAGACGATTGGCGGCTGTGTCGGGTTCAATCTGATACGGGGACACTGCTTGAATCGACACCGACGTCGCGGCCGCTTCCGCTTCGGGGTGGTAGTTGACGCGCGTGCCCTTGAACGGTGACACCTGACCAAGTTCGGGAGACGGCACCGCGGGCGCACGGTCGACGAGAGGGCCCATCGCCGCGACGAGCTTTGTTTGAATCAAATCAGGATCGGCGTCGCCGACGACGATCACCGTCATCAAGTCGGGCCGATACCAGATGTCGTAAAAATGGACGAAGCGCTCGGCGGGGGCTCCTTTGATGATGGTTTCTAAGCCAATCGGCAGGCGGGTGGGGATGCGCGTGCCGGCGTAGACGACCTCGGCCTCGGCGACGAAGGTGCGGAAGCCGACGTTGTCGCGCGTGCGCTTTTCACTGAGGATGATTCCGCGCTCGGCCTCGATTTCCTTTTCCTGCAGGAGCATGCCGTCGGCGTAGTCGGCGAAGACTTGAAATCCTTCTGCGAGGGTTTCTTCCTTCGTATCCGGCAGGTCGAGCATGTAGACGGTGTGGTCAAACGACGTGTAGGCGTTGGTGTCGCCGCCGAAGTTCATGCCCATCCGTTGAAAGAACTTGATCAAGGTGCCGGGCGGATAATGTTTCGTGCCGTTGAAGGCCATGTGCTCGAGGAAGTGGGCGACGCCGCGCTGATTCTCCTCCTCCATAAATGCACCCGCTTCGATCATGAGCCGGACGGCGACTCGGCCCTGGGGCTCCGAGTTCTGCATGATCACATAGTGCATGCCATTGGGCAGGACGCCGAAGCGGACCGACTGATCGGCAGGGAGGTCGCTCGTGGCTTGCGGGAACGTGCGGTCGGCATAGAGCGCCGTCGCGAGCACGCAAAGCGCAGTGAGGAACAGGGGAATTCGAAAATAGCGTCGCATCATCAGATTAAATTGTGCCTAGCTTGACGGTCCCAAAAGGAAAAAGGCTCGGATTTTTTCGTTTGGGCATTTCGGACTAGTGCGCGTTACCCATGCTTTGGCTTTATCGAATTTTCTTTTTGCCCGCCCTGCTGTTGAGCTTGCCGTTTTATGTGCGGCGGATGTGGCGGCGCGGGGGTTACCGCACCAATTTTGGCCAACGATTGGGTCGGGTCGGCGCTTTGCCGCCCAAGGCCGTCGGGTGCAAACGGATCTGGCTGCAAGCGGTGAGTGTGGGCGAAATGTTGGCGATCGGACCGATTTTAGAGTGCTGGAAGCGGGAGGGGAACAGGGAGGTTTATCTCACCACGACCACGAGCACGGGTTATCGTGTGGCGCTTGATCAGTATGCGGGCCTGACGATCGGGATCGGCTATTTTCCGCTGGATTGGTGGTGGTTCAGCCAAATGGCCTGGGGGCAAGTGCGACCGGACTTAGTGGTGCTGACGGAGGGTGAGCGCTGGCCCGAGCACATTCACCAAGCGAAGAAGCGCGGCGTGCCGGTGGTCAGCGTGAATGCCCGAATGTCTGACCGCAGTTTCCGCCGGATGCGGCGAGTGCGGTGGATGGTGCGGCCGCTGCTCGGCGGCATCACCCATGTGCTCGCGATTTCGGAGCACGATGCTGAGAGGTTTCGCGAGCTCGGATTTGCGGCCGAGTCGATCACGGTCACAGGCAGTATCAAACTCGACGTGACGATCCCTGCACTCAGTGACGCGGCGAAGGCTCAATGGCGCCGCGAGCTCGGATTGCCGGCCGATCGACTGGTGTTGATGGGCGCGTCGACGTGGGGCGGCGAGGAGGCGGCGCTGGTGGAGGCGGTGCGGACGATCCGGACTGCCGGTCTGGACGGATCATTGCTTATCGTGCCCCGCCATGCGGAGCGGCGAAGCGAGATCGGTGCCTTGCTGCGGGCTAGTGAGTTTAGTTTTCACTTTCGCTCGCGCGGCGATGCGCTGACGGTGGTGGATGTTGCCGTGGCGGACACCACGGGCGAAATGCGGGCGTTGCTGCAACTGGCGGACGTGGTGTTCGTAGGCAAGAGCCTGCCGCCGCATACCGAAGGGCAGACCCCGGTAGAATCGGCGCTGTTGGGCCGACCGATTCTATTTGGTCCAGGGATGGGTAATTTTCGTTTGATCGCGCGCGAGCTGGCAGAGCAAGGAGCGGCTCAGGTAGTGGCCGATGGAACTGAGCTCGCGGAGCAAGCGCTCGCTTTGCTCCGCGATCCAAGCCGGCGAGCAGCGCTCGGCGCAGCGGGCCTGAAATGGCACCAGAAGAATGTCGGCGCGGTCGAGCGCACGATGGTCGCGATTGCCGGGGCGATGGAGCCCGATCAAGCCAACCCGAGCCGCTCGTAGTGCTCAGTGGGCACCTGATGGGCCTGGATGAGGGCCGTGAGGCGGCGCCAGACAGGCGTGCCGGCGGCTCGTCGTAGATTCTGCCGACACTCGGGATCGGCTGGCAGATCGTAGGTCTGATCGTGATCGTCGATGAGGTTGCCGTCGGCCATGGCATCGGAGGAAACGCGATGGACCAAACGATCAGGTGCGCGGCCGGAAGGCGCCCGTTTCGGAGTTGGCGTAGCGATCACCCCACTGCGGAGCGAGTGCCACGAATTTCTCGCAGCGAAGTCGCTGCCGTCTTGAAAGAGCGGACCAAATTGTGGGGGACCTTTGCGCAGCAGATGCTAACTGTCGGGAGCATGTTTCACCCCTCTGAATGTGAAATATGCGGGCTAGATCGTGGCGGTGCATGGGGGCAAGGAGCCGGCCGATCTGGGGGGCGACCCTCGTGGGTTTTTCGGCGAACTGCACCGACATCTACGTGCGCTCATCGGTTGAGGAGTCCTCGGCCTCTGCACCGTGGTCGTCGAGATAGGTTGATACGATGGTGGAGTTGCGAGCGACGAAAGTCTCTGCCTCGGTCTCCATCGCCTGCGTGACCTGTCCGTAAATGGCCTTGGCTTGGCCGGGACGGCCGGGTGGCGGCAGCGCGGACCCCCTCATTGGTTCAACCCAACTTGATGAGGGGAGCGAATTCGTGGTTCACTTCGGCGGTCGACATGGGAAATGATTTCACAAATTGAGCGAACTCGACGAGTTCGTAGCGTCCGTCGGGGTGTTCGATCACCGAGGTTAGGGATTCCACCCAATCGCCGGAGTTGAGGTAGTGCAGGTCGCCCAGCATCTTATCGGCGGGGGTGTGGATGTGCCCGCACATCACGCCGATGCAGCCCCGTTGATGGGCGAGTCGGGCGAGGTGATCTTCGAAATTCGACACATGATTCACCGCCTCCTTGACACGAGCTTTGATCGCCTTGCTGAGCGACCAGTATTCCAACCCGCGCCAGGAGCGCCACGCGTTGTAGATGCGGTTGAGGCTCAGCAAGGCTCGGTATCCCCATTCACCAAGATGGGCGAGAAACACAAAATTCTTGGTCACGGTGTCGAAGACATCGCCGTGGAGCACGAGGTAGCGTCCGCGCGGTCCTTCATGGATATGGTCTTCGACCACGGAGAGCCCTTCGAAGTCTAGCGGGAGAAACGCAGAAAGCACATCATCGTGGTTGCCGCGCAGGTAGACAACCTGGGTGTCCCGCTTCTCCAGTTTCTTGAGAATGATGCGGACAAAGCGTGTGTGGGCTTTGGTCCATTGACCGGCGCGGCGGAGTTGCCAGCCGTCGATGATGTCGCCGTTGAGGATGAGTTTATCGCACCGCACCGAGCGGAGGAAGTGGTTTACTTCCTCGATCTTGCAAGCCGGTGTGCCGAGGTGGACATCGGAGATGATAACCGTGCGGACGTGGAGGTGTTTCTTATCCATGGCGAGTGAAGAGCGCCGCCAGAGTGGCGGGAGGCAGGGCCTCGGCGGTTGACGCTGCGTGGAGGGGAAGGATGGTGCGGGCGATGTCGGCGGCCGCGGTGGGGCGAGAGAGTTGATCGAGGGAGCGGCGCCATTCCCGCCAAACGGTGCCGTGCTGAGCAAAGGCGAGGCGCAGCGCCCTGATCACTTGGAGTGGCTCATCGGGAGGACGCGCGATGCGCGATGGCGGCGAGATCGGCTTCGAACTTTTCAATCACCTGCGGCCACGCCTGGGAGGCGAAGCCCTGACGAGCAGCAAGCCGCAACCGGTTGCGAAGCGAGTCGTCGGTGACGAGTTCAACCGCGGCGCGTTGGAGCGCCTCCGGTTGGTTGCACGGCGCGAGGAGGCCGTTCTCCCGATGGCGAATGAACTGCCGGCCGGCGGCGTAGTTAAACCCCGCCACGGCCAGTCCGCTCGCCATCGTTTCGGTGAGAACGTTGCCAAACGTCTCGGTAAGGCTAGCGTGCACGTAAACATCCGCCGAGGCATAGTAGCGGCCAATTTCCTCGCGGGAGAAGAACCCAGCGAAGGTGCACTCGGGGTGCTGGGCGATCAACGATTCTCGCATGGGTCCGTCGCCGGCGAGCACGAAGCGCAGGCGGGGGTTGGCAGCGCGCATCGCGTCGAAGATGCGGAAGAGTAACCCATAGTTTTTCTCCGGAGCCATCCGGCCGACGTGGAGGACGACCGGGTCGCCGGGGGCCGCGCCCCATGTTGCCCGCAGCGCTTCGGAACGGCGATCGGGGGGAAAGCACTCGGTGTCAATGCCGCGGGAGAGCAGGGCGAGATTACTGAAGCCATCCTGCTTGAGTTCTTCACAAAGCTCGTCGGTCGGGGCAAACGTGCAGGCGGTGCGGTTGTGCACTCGCCGCAACCACCCGAGCACCAGTCGGTGGAGCGGGGCGAAGCCGTAATCGCGCGTGTAAGCGTGGAAGTTCGTGTGGAAACTCGAGGTGACGGGGATGCGCAGCGCCCGCGCGGCGCTGATCGCGGTGGCCCCAAGTGGCCCCTCGGTGACGACGTGCACGAGGTCGGGACGCTGCGCCTGCCACACCCGCATTAGTTTGCCGCGAGCGGGCAATCCTAGCCGCAGCAGCGGGTAACCCGGGATGCGAATTCCGGGCAGGCTGATCTCTCGGTAGGCGGGATTTTCAGCGGCTGGGGGAGGGTCGTCGCAGCGGGGGCGGTAGACGTCGACCTGATGGCCGCGACGTCCAAGCTCGGTGGCGATGACCCCAAAGGTCATGGCGACCCCATTGACTTCAGGAGGGAATGTTTCGGAGACAATAGCCAGTTTCACGTCGGCAAGGTGTTGATGAGTGCAACCCTAGCATGGGCTGCCACCGTGGCGAAGCGGTGTCGGCCAAGTGACGATTTTGACAAATTGGTAAACGTGGAAAACCGACGAAGATAGTGATTGCACCGATCGAGGCGGTTTCTAAGTTGATCTCTTTTCACCGGATGCAATCACACGGCCCCAAGCGTGTATATACCCCACAATCACTCGAATTCTGGTTCGGAAGACTCGAAAACGATTGGTCAGATGCCTTTAGCGAGAGCCAGTTAGAATCTGGCCGGAAACTCTATCGGGAAGGGGAGGTGCGCGAACTCGAGTTAACCGACAAAGACGCGATCATTCATCGGCGGATTGAGAAACGGGATGAATATGCCGTGATTGAATGGGGAGATAAGACCGGGATTTCGGTTCGCTCATCGACGACGGATGTTGAGATCGCGCGGGCCTTGGCCGTGGCGGGACTGCATGAAATCGAAGAACTGGTGGCCGACGAGATTCCGCCGATGTCGGAAGACATTCACGATCAAGGGGGGGCAGAGTCGGCCGACGATGACGCCGCGGCTTTGAATGGAAAGAATGGTCACGCGTCGGCTACCCGTCGGGAGAGCGTCGGCAGCACCCAGCCTAAAAGCACCTCGCGCCGCAAGCTGGTGCTGGCCTTCAAGACAAAGACAGCGGGGCTCACGTATCAGGCGTGCTGGTTGGCCGATGACGGCAAGACGAAGCATCCGGCACTTGGCGCGGCGGCCCATGCCGGGGGGAATGGTCACGTGAGCTCGAGCGAGCGGGCAAAGCTGATCGGCTTGGCCTCGTATGCCCGCAAAGCGCATTTTCACTACAACCAAGTGACGGGTGTCTACCTGATGAAGTCGCTGGTGGAGATCCCCAACTTTCTCAAAGTTACCCTGCCGGCGTGGCGCCGGATGTTCACGATCGAGCTCGACGAGAAATCGGAGAATCTGCTGAAGGGCCCCCGCACGATCAATATCGAGGCGGTGGCAGAATCGATAGTTGGCCGTGGTGGTGGCGGCCGTGGTCCGGGAACTGGATTGAACCTGCGATGGATCTTCCGCTCGGGCGAACGGATGCTGACGAGTGCCGAGATCAAGACCCTGCTCAAGCACAACGGGCAGTCGGTGATTCTGCCGAACATCGGCATTGTGTCGTTGGCGGAGGACCGTTGGGAGACCTATCAATCTTGGCAGAAGAACATCACGGAAACGCACGGAGACCGGGCTCTTTCGCCCTATCTGGTCTTTTCGTTATTTAACGATGCGCGGCTCAAACTAACCCTGACGCCAGAAGTCGAGGAATGGCGTCAGAGGGTGCTGGCCCCGCCGAAGGCTCCGCCACCCCTCCCAGAGTTGCTGCGTCCCTATCAGCGGCGCGGCGTGGAGTGGCTCGCGCACCTCGGCGAAGTGGGCTGCCATGGGTTGCTGGCCGATGAGATGGGTCTGGGCAAGACGCTGCAGGTGATCACACTCTTGGCGACGCGTCCGGTGACCGACCGGCCGAGCTTGGTCGTGTGTCCGGCCAGCGTGGTGCCGGTGTGGGAGCAAGAGATCGAACGATTCTTCCCCGAATTGAAAGTCGGCGTGATTAAGGCTGGGATCGATTTTTCGACGAACAAGGAGAACATCATTTGGTTGGCCAGTTACACGCAGTTGCGCAAACACCGGGAGCTGCTGCCGGAGTGCGAGTTTGGGTATGCAGTGCTCGATGAAGGCCAGTTTATCAAGAATCCCGACGCCAAAGTGACGCAGACCTGTTTTGCCGTGCGGGCGCGCCATCGCCTTGTGCTGACCGGCACTCCGCTGGAGAATCGGCAGCTCGATCTTTGGAGTATCTTCCGTTTCCTGCTCCCGGGCTTACTCGGCTCGCGCTCGGCGTTCGAGTCGGCGCTGAACACCGATTGTCAGGCGACCCGGGTGCGCCTGCGCGCGCAGTTGGCGCCGTTCATCCTTCGCCGCACCAAGCGGGAGGTTGCCCAGGAGCTGCCGCCGAAGGTAGAGATGGATCTGCTCTGCCCGATGACCGACGTGCAGCGCGCCGAATACGCCCGCACGTGCTCGGAAGGCCTCGAGCGATTGGGCGATGACATCGGGACGGCAATTCGCGAAAAATCATTCGGTTTTCTTGCTCTGCTCACGCGGTTGCGGCAGACCTGCTGCGATCCGGACATGTTGCCGTGGCGTAAATCGCCGCTGCAGGATTCGGGCAAGATCATGTTGTTGATCGAGAAATTGGCCGAGGTGATTGAGAGCGGACACAAGGTCGTGATCTTCTCGCAGTTTGTGATGCTGCTCAATCGCGTGAAGGCGGCGTTGGAGGAGAATTTCCCCAATCTGCAGCGTTTCGAGCTGACGGGCATGACGCTCGATCGACAGAAGCCGGTGCACGATTTTCAAAATGCGGATGGGGCGGCGGCGATGTTGGTGTCGTTGAAGGCGGCGGGCACGGGGATCACGCTGCATGCGGCCGACTATGTTTTCCTCCTCGACCCGTGGTGGAATCCCGCAGTGGAGGCGCAGGCGGTCGATCGCGTGCACCGCATCGGGCAGACCAACACCGTCTTCGTCTACCGCATGGTGACGGCGGGCACGATCGAGGAGCGCATCCAAGAATTGAAGGCCGACAAGAAGGACCTCTTTGACAAGCTCATCGGCGGTTTGGGCGGGGACTTCGACCTGAGTCAGCATTTCTCGTCGCTGCAAAGTCTGGTGCAGTTGACCGAGCAGTCCGAATTGGATCACGACTCCGGAAACTGATCGCTCAACGGATCTTCCCACCGCGAGGGACCGGGATTAGATCCGGCCAGCGAACCGTAGGCACCGGATTTTCTTTTTTCATGATTGCCGTGTTAGAGACACATGGTGACGAATAGCCGGCAGTGAAATCCTCGGTTTCCTGCAATTTATTGAACGACCCACTCAGGATCGTGCGATCGCGAATGTCTGGGCGAGAGGAGACCGCGGATCGGCGGATGCGAGGAGATTGCCGATGAAGGGCGTCACGGATCCGGCGAGACAGATCATGGAGCGCCTCCTGCGGATGTTGCGGTGGCGGGTCTGGCTCGCTGAGCGCCTGCAACCGACCGAGTGGCAACTTACGCTGGCATGGGCCTCGTTGGCGGGATTTCTCGGGGCGCTTGCATCTTTGCTCTTCGCGGCCTGTGCCGAAGGCGTCCACCAAGTGATGACCAACTCGAGCGAGGGCGTGATCGAGTCGATGCGCCTGCTGCCCTGGTGGGGAAGATTGGCGGTGCCCGCGCTCGGTGGTTTGCTGGCGGGGCTCGTGCTGATGATGGGCAATCGTTTGATTCCGGGCAAGAGTTCGACCGATTACATGGAGGCGATCGTGATCGGTGATGGCCATTTGCCCCTGCGAACGAGCCTGGTGAAGAGTGTGGCGGCGCTGTTTACCATTGGCTCAGGCGGATCGATTGGCCGGGAAGGTCCGATGGTGCAATTGGCGGCGCTGCTGGCGTCACTCTTGGGTCGCTGGCGGAAATTTTCCCGCCAGCAGTTGCGATTATTGGTGGCGTGCGGCGCGGCGGCGGGCATCGCCTCAGCCTATCATGCACCGATTGGGGGATCGTTTTTTGTGGCCGAGATCATTTTAGGCACGATTGCGATGGAGAGTCTCGGCGCCCTGGTGGCGGCGTCGGTGACGGCGGCGCTCACGATGCAGGTGCTGGATAATGCGACGACGCTGTATGAAGTGCCGAAGTTTACGATGGGCTCGCCGTGGGAGATGGGGCCGTATCTGATTCTCGGGTTGATCGCCGGCACGGTGTCGCCGCTGTTCCTGAAGTCGCTGCGCAAGGCGGAAGCGTTGTTCATGGAAACGAAGCTGCCGTTAATCTGGCGGTTGACGCTAGGCGGATTGCTGGTGGGCGCGATTGCGATCAATGTGCCGGAAGTCGCGGGCAACGGTTACGCGGTGGTTGTCGACATTCTTAATGGCCGCATCGTCTGGGTCGCGCTGATCGGGATCATGTGTTGCAAATGGCTCGCGACCGCCTCGTCGGTGGGGTCGGGCGCGCAAGGCGGCGTGTTTACTCCGACGCTCTTCATGGGAGCGTCGGGCGGGTATCTCTTTGGCACGGGGGTTCACCTCATCTGGCCGCAGGCGGCGATGGATCCGCAGGCGTTTGCTCTCGTCGGTATGGGAGCGTTTCTCTCGGCTTCCAGCCGGGCTCCGTTGATGGCGGTGATCATGGTGTTTGAGATGACCCTCAGCTACGATGTCATCCTGCCGCTGATGCTTTGTAGTGTCGTCGCGTATTTCACGGCGCGGGGAATCGACTCCCACTCCCTCTACGGCGATGCGCTGAAAAAGAAAGAGGCCGAGGAACCACCGACCGTGCTTGAAACCGGGATGGTTGGCGATCTGGTGAAAGCCGATCCTCCGACGGTCCTGCCGACGGCGCGATTTGCGGAGATCGCCCGTCTCTTTCTCGGAGTGCGGATCAACAATGTCTATGTGGTCAACGCGGACGGGCGCTTTCTCGGGGCGGTGTCGTTGCACGATATCAAGCCATATTTGGGCGAGCCGAGCTTGGCTGAATTGGTGCTCGCTGGTGACATCGTGCGGGAAGATTTCCCCCGAGTGGCGCCGGATCAGCGCTTGAGTGACGCGTTGGGCAAGTTTTTGGGCAACGAAGTGCAGCGCCTCCCCGTGGTCGATGCGGAGGGTCGACTGCTCGGAAGCTTGTCGAAAAATGACCTGATGCTCGCGATCGTCGAGCAGCGTAAACGACCGTCTTAAAATGGGTTGGGCTGATTGTCGGCGGAGATTGTTTCGAGGTGGGCGAAGCTGTGAATCGGGTTGGCGACGGCGGTGCTAGTGAACCGAAATTCACGAAATTTGCGGTTTTGCGGGTTTGTGACACCGGCGACACTGATCCGTAACATGGGGGGGGTAAAACGGTGATGTTCACAGAACACATTAACACCAAATCAACGACCTCATGTTCCCAATTAAATCTCAATGGATCGCTCTTCTCGCTGGCGCCGTGCTGGCGACCAGCTCGCTCTTCGCCGGCGACAGTGGCGCCTTGCTCGATGTGCTGATCCGCAAAGGTATCCTCACCGATCAAGAAGCCGAAGACGTGCGGGCCGATCTGGCGCGCGACTCACAAGAATTTGTAATTTCCTCCGTCTCCGGGGGGAAGGCGACCAACTCAATCGCGATCAGCGGTCGCATGCAGATTCAGTATGCCGGGCTTTCGACCGACCAAAACACGGCGGCGACGAGCCAGTTTTTTCTGCGCCGAGTTTACTTCGGCGTCACGACCGGAGTGGGCGCTGACTGGAAGGGCGTGCTGAACTACGATTTCTCCGGCAGCAGCTTCGACAAGGCTTTTGTCGAGTGGAGCGGTTATCTCGGGGCCACTCCGGTGGCGGTCGATATGGGCTTGCGCAAAGTGAACCTCGGTTTCGAAGAGACCACGTCGAGCGGTAGCCTCAAATCGATCGAGCGCTCGCCGGTCACCCGCTTCTTTGTCGAGCCGAACAATGGTCGTCGCTTGGGCGCGGCCAGTTACCGCATCGGCGCCTACCTTGACGGTGGCGATGCCAATGCCCGCAAAGGCAAGACCTCCGGCTTCTTCTTCGGCGCGGCTGCGACCAATCCTCAGCGGACCGACACCACGGGCGACGGATCACCCGATGGCTCCAAGAGTAGTGGTAACTCCAGCTACAACACGGTCGCTCTCTGGGCTGATGCGGGTTACTCCCACCTGTTCCCTAGTGGTAAGATGAAGGTTGGCGCGGCCGTCGGGCTCCTCCCTGACCAAGGTGGGCCGAAAAACACTTCGATCGGTGCCGGCTACGACCTGTCGCTCTTCTCGGTCTACGGCGACCTGACGCTCGGCAAGTTTAACCTCGCCGGCGAATACCTCTCCGCTTCGGTCGACAGTGGTGCCGGAGTGGGCAAGGATGCCAGTCCGAGCGGATTCTGGATCCAACCTTCCTATAATCTCACCGACAAGCTCGAGGTCGTCGCCCGCTTCGGCAGCGTCGATGCCGATGGCCGGGGCGTGAAGATCTCCGACGGCGTTCGCTCCTCGCCCGCCGCCAAGACCGGTCAGAAACTCGAGGAGATCTATCTCGGGTTGACCTACGCCCTCGTTGAGAACGGCGTGAAATTCCAAGTTGGCTACACTGATAGTAAACTTAGCAACGGTGCGACCGAGAATGGCTCCGGTGTCCGCTCGCAGATGCAGATCGATTTCTAAGCGAAGCCCTTCAACGCAATCCCTCCCTCCACTAACTATGAAAAAATTACTCATCCTCGCCGTCGCCGCTCTGGCCGTGACGTCCCTCCAAGCGCAGAAGCTCGTGATCAAGGGTTCCGATACTCTCGGGGCCAAGCTCGTGCCGATGCTCGCGGAAGAATATAAGGCCGCGTATCCCAACGTGAGCTTTGAAATCGCCGCCGAAGGTTCGACGACCGGCATTGCCGCGATCACCGATGGCACCGCTGATATCGGCATGGCTTCGCGCCGTGCTAAACCGACGGAGATATCCGCCGCTCAGGCCAAGGGCATCTCGATGAAACCGACGATCGTCTGCTACGACGGCATCGGGGTGATCGTGAATGCCAATAGCCCGATCTCGGGTCTCTCTAAACGCCAAGTGGAGCAGATCTTCACGGGTGACATCACCGACTGGTCCGCCGTCGGCGGTGCCCCGGGCACGATTTCGATCTACACCCGCAACACCTCGTCGGGCACTTACTCCGACTTCAAGGCACTCGCGATGAAGAAGCGCGATTACGCCGGGTCCTCCCAAAAGATGGCGGGTAATGAGCAAATTGCGGCCGAGGTTGCTAAGAATCCCCACGGCATTGGCTACGTCGGTCTCGCCTACCTCGCCGCCCCCGGCATCAAGGCTCTGACGATTGATGGCAGCCGTCCCAACAAGGAGTCCGTCTTAGCGAAGTCTTATCCTTATGCGCGGCCGACCTTCTACTACACCAACGGCGAGCCCGAGGGTGAAGCGGCGAAGTTCGTCGAGTTCACCTTGGGCGACGAAGGGCAGAAGATCGTCGAGAGGGTGGGGTTCGTCGCGATCCGTTAAAAGGTCACTTGCTTGTAACATGAGCCCGCTTGACGCCACGTCAGCGGGCTTTTGTCTTCCCTCTAACATTCGCTCGACCGACGTAAAATCCATGGACCCCCAGTCGCCGGCCCCTGTGCCCACGTTCAAGATCAAGAAGTCCCAGACGCGATTTCTTGGCCTGAGCCTTGACGACGCAATTCGGGCCTTTTTTGGGGGCAATGCCGTGGTCTCAGTCATCGTATTGGCATTGATTACCGTGTTCCTCGTCCGGGAGGGCTTTGGCTTCTTCGGGCAGAATCAGCAAAATCTCCGGATCTACCGCCAAGCGGGGTTGGAGTATATCGACTACATGCGGCAACAACTCGATGATCACACGGCGTTGAATCGCTACCTGTCCGATTTACGCCGGCGTCAGTTTCAGTATCTCAACACGACCAAGGGCCTCAGTCTGAGCGAGACTAATGCCGCACTGCTTGAGTTTGACGCTTTCGTGGATGCCTACGCGGTCACGATCGATCCGATGCGAGATTTAGTTTCCGATCTCACGGACGCGGCCTCGGCGATTAAGACGCAGTTCCTCATCGCCGAGGACAAACAGACGGAGCGCAAGCAGTTGCTCGCCGAGGGGCGCACCGTCGAGGCGGCCAACGTCGTGATCTCCGAGGTCGATTTTGACTCAGCCCTTCAGCCGATCCTCGCGACGCTGCCTCTTTATCGGGAAGCCAACGTGGAGTTTACGCGCCAGCTCGAGGCCTCGTTGGCACTGGCGCCCGCGATGCCGACAGCCGAGCTGGAAGATCGCGTGTCGCGATTCAAGAAACTCACGCAGGACTATCTCGCGACTTTCCCCGAAACCGAACGCCAACTCGAAGCGTGGGATTACCACCTCGAGGTGCCGCTTTCCGAATCCTTCAGCGCGTTTATCTTTGGCCGGAAGTGGCTCACCGCGAGTTTCTGGCAGGATTGGTATGGCGTGGTCCCCCTCGTGGTGGGTTCGCTGATGGTCTCGCTGGTCGCCTTAGTTCTAGCCGTGCCGTTTGGCGTGGGAGCCGCGATCTACGTGAACCAGATCGCAACGGAGGCGGAGCGGAAATTCATTAAACCGTGTATCGAATTCATTTCGGCGATCCCGTCGGTCGTGCTCGGTTTCTTTGGCATCGCGATCCTCGGGCAAGCTTTGCGCACCTTGTCGCATCAACCGTGGGCCGACTGGATTCCCGGGTTTCCGTTCAGTGAGCGCCTCAATATTCTCACGGCGGGATGCCTCCTGGCCCTGATCGCTGTGCCCACGATCTTTACGCTCGCGGAGGACGCGTTGAACAATGTGCCGAATCCGTTCAAGGAGGCATCGATGGCGCTGGGGGCGAGTCGACTGCAAACCATCATCAAGATCATCGTGCCCGCGTCGTTGTCGGGCATCATCTCGGCGGTGCTCTTGGGGTTCGGACGGGTGATTGGTGAAACCATGGTTGTGCTGCTGTGCGCGGGCAACCGCATCGCGATTCCGGATTTCACCGCAGGCCTGGCAGTGGTGACGCAGCCCGTGCACACGATGACCGGGATCATTGCGCAGGAGATGGGCGAAGTGGTGCAGGGGAGTATCCACTACCGCGCGCTCTTCGTGGTGGGGATGTTGCTGTTCTTCCTCGCGCTCGGGATCAACTACGTGGCGCAAAAAATTGTGAACCGGTATCGCCTTGCAATTGGCTGACCATGAGCACTTCCACGATCCCCCATATTTTTTCGAAAAAGACCACGCTGGCGACGCGGATCGAACAGGCGATCTTTTGGTGCTTTCGGACAGCGACCTATGTCGTGCTGATCTGTGGAGCCTCGGTTTTCCTGACGATCATCTATCGAGGGGCGCCGACGATTTTTAAGACGGAAGCTCCCTTTATCAACACGACCTTCTTCACCGAAGCTCCAGAGACGCTCTACGTGTTTGAGTTTGAGGGCGAGAAGAGGGAGATGGGCGACCGGGAGTTTCGGGCATTTAAGGAAATCCATCCGGCCGCGGCCAAAGTGCCTGCGTCCAGCTATGTCTACTCGGCGGGGGGAATCTGGCCCGCGATTGTCGGCACGGTGCTGCTCGTAATCGGCTCGATGACGATTGCTCTGGTGCTCGGGGTGAGCGCGGCGGTCTACCTCAGCGAGTATGCTCGCGACGGGGCGTTCATCAGGTTTGTGCGCTTGGCGATTCTGAATCTCGCTGGGGTGCCTTCGATTGTGTTTGGTCTGTTTGGCTTCGGCCTGTTCGTGACCTTCTTCGGGTGGAACGTGTCGTTGATCGCCGGTTGGTTCACCCTGGCCTTCATGGTGCTGCCTGTGGTGATCACCGCCTCGGAGGAGTCGCTCAAAGCCGTGCCCCGCGGATTCCGCGAAGGCTCACTCGCGCTGGGCGCAACCCACTGGCAGACGATTCGCAAGAACGTGATGCCCTACGCTCTGCCGGGCATCCTCACGTCGTCGATTCTCGGGATTGCGCGCGTGGCGGGAGAGACCGCCCCGATCATGTTTACCGCCGCGTATGTGATCCGCGACAAGCTGCCTTGGGAGGATTTAATGCACGCGACCGATTTCTTTTTCCAAGGAGTGATGGCGCTGCCTTACCACATCTACGTGGTGAGCTCAAAGATTCCTCAAAACGAGTTCACCGAGCGCGTGCAATACGGCGCTGCCTTTGTCTTTCTCCTGATTGTGGCGCTGATTGCGACCGCCTCGATTGTTTTGCGCAACCGTCTCCGTAACCGTTACAAATGGTGACCACCGAAATTCCCATGGCAACCCGTTCGACCGTCAACTCCCCTCCCTCGACCGACCCACGTCCGCAGCCTCGCGAGGTGGCCGAACCCGCTGGCGCGACGCTGATCGACATCGATCACCTCGACTTCTTCTACGGCGAGAACCAGGCCCTCTTTGACGTCAACCTGAAGATCGAGGAGAAGAAGGTGACGGCGTTGATCGGCCCATCCGGCTGCGGCAAGTCGACGCTCCTGCGATGCCTCAACCGGATGAACGATTTGATCGAAGGCACCCAAATCAAGCAGGGCACGATCAAGATTCGCGGGGTCGACATCTATGGAGCCGACGTCGATGCGATCGAGCTGCGTAAGCGAGTGGGGATGGTCTTCCAGAAGTCGAATCCGTTTCCAAAATCAATCTACGAGAACATCACTTACGGCCTGCGGTTGCAGGGGGTGAAGAGCAAGTCGCGGCTCGACGAAGTGGTGGAAAAGTCACTCCGGGGCGCCGCGTTGTGGAACGAAGTGAAGGATCGGTTGCACGCCTCTGGGCTGGGTCTGTCGGGTGGCCAGCAGCAACGGTTGTGCATCGCTCGCGCCATCGCGGTGGAGCCCGATGTTATCCTGATGGACGAGCCCTGTTCGGCGCTCGATCCGATCTCGACGTCGAAGGTCGAGGAGCTCATTCACGAATTGAAGGAGCAGTTCACGATCATTATCGTGACCCACAACATGCAACAGGCCGCGCGATGCTCGGACAAGACGGCGTTCTTCTACATGGGTAAGCTGATCGAATTCGCGGACACCCAAACGATCTTTATGAATCCTGGACATGCGCAGACGGAGGCTTATGTCTCCGGACGCTTTGGTTGAGGATCTCACTGCTTAACAAAACCGATCACCCCGGACATGAAACGATTCTACGATTCCGAAATTGAAACTTTCCGTTCCCATCTCATCAAGATGGGGGAGAGCGCCATTCGCCAAGTGAACGACTCGATTAAGGCCCTAGTTGAGGCCGATGTTGGCCTCGCCGATCGCGTGATCGCGGCCGATGACGAGCTCGACCAATGGGAAATCACCATCGACGAAGAGGCGATTCGCTACATGAACATGCGGGCGCCCGTCGCGTCGGATCTGCGCTTGGTCATCGTCGGCATGAAGGCCTCGCACGATTTAGAGCGAGTGGGTGATGAAGCCACCGGCATCGCCAAACGGGCCGTGCGGCTAGCCGCGGAGGTTCCGTTCAAGCCCTACATCGATATTCCCCGCATGGCGGCGATCGCCGTGGAAATGCTGCGCGATGCGCTCGATTGTTTCCTGAATGGTGACGAGCAGAAGGCAGCCGAGATCATCCTTCGGGATGCCGAGGTCGATGCACTGAACAAGCAGCTCTACCGTGAGCTGACCAGTTTCATGATCGAACAACCTGGCACGATCAGCCGGGCGATTGAACTGATGTTTATTTCCAAATCCCTCGAACGGATCGCCGACCATGCGACCAACATTGCCGAGGAAATGATCTATTTGGCGAAGGGGAAGGATGTGCGCCACCGCCCGGCGCTCAAGAAACCTGACGGCAATTAGCTCTTAATCAGCCCGCGGAGCCGGGCCCAGAGGTAGCCGAGCCGCTCGTAGACCGCCCACGTGCTGCATTCGAGACCTTCCAGTCCCCACGTGTAGTCGGATAGAACGAAATGTTCGTGCCGGCGGGCTTTGAAGTCGGTGGGGCAGGCCACCGGATTGAGACCGGCTGACCGCATCAGGCCCATCGAGCGTGGCATGTGCCAAGCCGAGGTAACCAACGCGAACGGCGCATCGCCGATAAGTCGAAGCAGGACGCGAGTTTCGTTTTCGGTATCGCGGCCGTTGTCGATCAGGACAAAGCGATCGGCCGAAATTCCCAGAGATTCCGCGGCCGTCGCAAGAATCGCCGCGTGAGAAGGATAGCCGGGATAGGCGGGACCTGAGGTGATGATCTTGGCGTCCGGCAGGAGGCGGGCGATCCGCACAGTCTCCGTCACGCGGGCGAGCGCCGAGGGGCTCAGTTTGCTGGTCGCCGGGAGGCGGGCCAAATCTACGTGTTCGCCGCCCAAGACGACGACATAGCGGCAGTCCGCTAGATTAGCCGGGAGGGGAGTCTCGTCCGCCAATTTGGGGATTGCGGGGTATTGATTTTCGAGCGGGGCGAGCAAATGGAAGCCCACTTGTCGGTGACTGGCGGTAAGCAAGATCAGCGCGCCCAGCCAAATCATGATCCGCCCGAGCCTTTGGGACCGGTCACAAACCTGTAAAACGAGTCCGCCCAGGATCAGTCCAAGACTGGCGGTTAGCGGCATGACGCAGAAGGTGAGGAGCTTTTTGAGGACGAAGAGAAATTCCGACATCCCTCCGAGCATGGATTCTCCGGCTCGGGAGGCAATCCAGAGTCTGGCAAATCAGTGGGCTCGCCGGGGCGAAAGCTCATCAATAAAAGGAAGGTCTGAATTTCCCGAGACGAGCTCAGAAAACAGAAAAGCCTCTTGACGTGAGGAGGCTTTGGAAATGGGGCGGCCAACGGGACTCGAACCCGCGACCCCTTGAATCACAATCAAGTGCTCTAACCAACTGAGCTATGGCCGCCGTGAAGAGCTGGAGAACTTCGCGACCCGTTTGGCCGCTGTCAATCCCTTCTTCCGTGTGATTGCCGTTGCCGCGTTCCGAGGAGGATTCCAGTCTTCGCGGGTCGATGCAGCGCCTGCGAATACTTACTTTTAATATCGCTCATGGCCGGGGGCTGACGCCGATTCAGGGGCTGACCTTGGGCCGCAAGCTTCGGGCAAATTTGCGCAAGATCGGGCGGCTGATCGACGAGATCGCCCCCGACGTAGTGGCGTTGCAGGAAATTGACCAGCACTCACGGTGGGCGGGAAATTTTGACCATTTGGACTACCTCAAGGCGCACACCGGCTTTCAGCACTCGGTTTTTGGGATCAACAACCATCGCGGAGGCCTGCTCAATCTCAATTACGGCAACGCCTTTTTATCCCGCTATCCTATCGTGGAATCGGAGAACATTGTCTTCGGCACCCGCACGGTCGGCGAAAAGGGATTTCTATATGCGGAGATCGATGTGGGTGGGCGAAGGGTGCCGCTCCTCAATCTCCATTTGCACTATCGGTCGCGGGTGCTCCGCTTTCGACAGGTCGAAAAGGTTATGAACTATGTGGCGACTAGGGATGAGAATCAGCGGGGACGTTGGCACATGCCCCCGATCGTCTGCGGCGACCTCAACAATCAGGCCCACTTACCCGATGCCACCGCGGAGTTGATGCGCTATTTCTCGTTGCATGGCGATTACTCGTTCCACCCGAAAGGAGGGCTGACGTTTCCCTCGCCGCTGCCGAGCCGGGGTCTCGATTTCCTTTTTCTGCCGCCCGCCTGCCGCGAAGTGCAGTGCGAGGTGGTGCGGAGTTTTCTTTCCGATCACCGTCCCGTTTGGGCTGATTTTACCGTGGACTGACGAGGTGAAACTTTCCTTTGCCCCGCTGCGCAAAAGTCTCCAGTGATGATCCCTTACGATGTCCCGAATTGATCAAGCCTTTGCCCGTGCCCGCGCAGCCCAACGTTCGGCGTTTATCGCCTACCTCTGTGCGGGAGATCCCGATCTTGAGACGTCGGTGCTAGCTTGCCGGACGTTGATCGACCACGGCATCGATGTGCTCGAGCTGGGCGTGCCGTTTTCCGATCCACTCGCGGACGGCTTGACCAATCAGTTGGCGGCTCAACGGGCGTTGGAGAGCGGAATGACGAAGGAGAAAGTCTTTGAACTGGTGCGACGGATCCGGGCGTTCAGCGAGGTGCCCATCGTGTTCTACACCTATTACAACTTAGTGTTTGCCAATGGCGTCGATGCGTATGTGGCGGCGGCCCGGGCTGCGGGGGTCGATGGCATCCTGACGCTCGATCTGCCGCCAGAGGAGTCGGAGGAGTTGGCTGAGGCCTGTCGGCGCCATGGGGTGCAAACCGTCTTTATCGTCGCCCCGACGACGCCCGATGCGCGTTTGGCGCGCATTACGGCAGCAGCGACGGGGTTTATTTACTACGTTTCTCGCGAAGGCGTCACGGGGGTGCGCGATCAGGTCGCGACGAATATTCCGGAAGCCGTGGCGCGCATCAAGGCCGCGACCACTTTGCCGGTGGTGGTGGGGTTTGGCATCTCCACCCGCGAGCAAGTGGCGCAGGTCGCCGCTCATGCCGATGGGGTTGTGGTGGGCAGCGCCTTGGTCAATGCGATCCGCGATCATCTCGGCGACCCCCAGCGGATCTCGGAGAAACTGGCCGCCGTGGCGTCAGATTTGGTCGCCGGCACCGCCCGAGCCTGGTGAGTGGAAGTCCCCGCGATGCGCAAAATTCTTCTCATCGACGACGACCGCCTGCCGTTCCGGCTGACGCAGCAGCAGCTCAAGGTGTTTGCGGAGGGTGACTACACCTTGGAGTGAAGCGAGATCTACGATGATGGCCTCGACCGACTTCTCCGCGGTGACTACGCCGTTTGCCTGCTCGATTACCATCTGGGCGCCCGCGACGGGCTGGAGCTCATCCGCGAGGTTGTGAGCAAGAATTGCCGGGTGCCGATCATTTTTCGCACGGTGGGAATGGGTGCCGCGGTCGATATTGAGGCGATGAATGCCGGGGCGCTCGATTACTTGGTTAAGGGGGAGATCAACCTGCGGATGCCGGAGCGTTCGCTGCGTTATGCTCTTAAACGGGGCGACACGCTGGGGGAGCTGCGGCCTCCTCGCGACCCGCTCACCGGACTCCTGAATCGCCGCGTGTTTGATCGAATCCTGCGTGAGGAAATGGAGCGTTCTCAGCGCCTCGGGCTTCCGTTTTCTCTGCTCCTGATCGATATCGACTATTTCAAGAACGTGAATGATAGGGATGGCCACTTCGTGGGCAATCTGGCGCTCAAGGAAGTGGCGAAGCGGCTCTAGGCGCAGGCGCGCTCAGTTGACCGCCTCACCCGCTACGGTGGCGAAGAGTTTGCGATCTTGATGGTCGAGGGCGATGTCGAGATGGCGCGGCAGGCGGCTGATCTTGCAGGCAATTAACGGGCGGGCACGATCACCCGCAAGCAAGCCGGCCGCACTTTTACCTCGAGAATTTTTCCGGCCGCCCAGGGTTCGCCGTCGGTGTGGATCAACCCGGGACCAGCGCGCTCGATGGTGAAGGCGGCGGAACGCGCCCTCTGCACAGACGGGTTGCGATCGAGCCGACCGGTGAAGAGTTGAGCCAGCATGGGGAGGCTGCCGAGGAGCCCAAGTGCCGGCACGGCGGTGAGATCGAGCAAGCCATCGTCGACTTTGGCTCCGGGAGCGATGTAGGCATTGTTGCCGTATTGATCGCAGTTGGTGATCGCGAGTGTGAATGGATTCACCGCGAGCTCTTGGCCGTCGACGCGCACGAGACAGGCCTCCGCTTGATGATGCCGGAAGGCGGCGGCGCTCGTGGTGAGGTAGCGGAAAAATCCGCGCTTCGTCATCCGGGCAAATTGATCGGCGATGACCGCTTCAAATCCGAGCCCGGCCACCGTAAAAAACAGTCGGCCGTCGATTTCGCCGGCGTCGATGGTGCGGGTGCGGCCGTTGAGGAGGCACTGCCACGGATGTCGCCGATGGCCAAAAACACCGAGGTTCCGCCCGAGACCGTTGCCAGAGCCGCAGGGGATCAACCCGAGTGAGGCCGGCGTGTCGACGAGGGCGGTCGCGACTTCATTCATGGTCCCATCGCCGCCGATGGCGACGACGACATCGCAACCTTCATCAACGGCGCGGCGGGCTAATTCGGTGGCATGTAAAGGACGCTCGGTCGAGGTGACCGTGGCATTGAGATCGTGTTCGCGAATAAACTCGCGGGCGTAATCGAACCGATGAGGGTGGGTGCGGTTATTGCCGGAATGGGGATTAAAAATGAAGCGAAATTTCAAATCGCACTGAGACTAGGAGACAGTTTGCCTGGGCGGCGAGCGCGGAACGTGGTGGCGGAATTGGAAATCACGCGCTTGTCACCTCAGGGGACGTGCCCGCAAACTGGCGCGACACATGCCTGCTGCCCCCGCGATTTATGTCCTGACTGGCTGCACCGCCGTGGGGAAAACCGAACTGGCCCTGCAGTGGGCCGAGTCGAGCGAGGCGGAGATTGTCTCTTGTGATTCACTGCTCTTCTACCGGGGGATGGATATCGGGACGGCCAAGCCCACGCGGGACGAGCTCGCCCGCGTGCCTCACCATTTGATCGACCTTTGTGAACCGTCGCAATCGATGGACATCGCGCGCTACCTCACTCTGGCGAAGGGCGTAGTCGCCGACATCACGGCCCGCGGAAAACCCGTTCTGGTCACTGGGGGAAGTGGGTTTTACTTGAAGGCGTTCATCGGCCCGGTGGTGGATGCGGTGCAGGTGTCGGCGGAGTTGCGCGCGCGCGTCGCCGGGCTCGCGATGAGCGAAGCTCTGGCCGAATTGCGGCAACTTAATCCGGACGGACTCGGTGCACTCGACGTTGCCAATCCGCGCCGGGTGACGAGAGCGCTCGAGCGCTGCTTGGCCTCGGGCCGAACGATGGCAGCGCTGCTGGAAGAGTTTTTGAAGCAACCCTCGCCGTTTGCCGACTATGAGGTTCGGTTGGTGGAGCTGGCGCGGGAGCCGACGGAGTTGGCGACCCGGATCATGACTCGCGTGCGCGCGATGCTCGAGCAGGGCTTGGTGAAGGAGGTGGAGCACTTGCTGACGGCCGGATTGATCAACAACCCCAGCGGGGCCAATGCGATCGGGTATCGCGAGGTCAGGGCGATGTTGGCGGGTGACTTGCCGGCGGAAGCTGTCGCCGAGGAAATCACAAAGAACACGCGGGTGCTCGTGAAGAAACAGCGCACTTGGTTTCGCAATCAACTGCCGGCGCACCCTGTGCTGCCGGCGGCTGAGGTGCAGGCTCACGAGTTGTTTGCGAGTTGGCGCTGAACCGACTTAGCGCTTAGGCCCGATCGCGAGCGAGTCGGATGAAGATCACGATGTGGGACGCGATGATCATGGGCACGAGGAAAGTTGAGAGCAGGCTGAGTGGGAGGCGCGTCATTGCATCCATGCTGCCAAAATCGGACTGAGCGATGCGCGCGGCCGAGATCACGACGAGAATGATCTCCACCAACCCAATGATGTTCCAAAGAGTGATGGCCCGCTTTTGCACGGAGGCGGACAGCGGCCACATGAGGATGTTGGCCGCGAGAAAGGCGGTGAGGATATCGCCGATACCGGCGGGGATCGCGAATTCCGGCGGTAGAAATCCCCGATTGGAAAGATAGAAAAAGTAGAATCCAAGGAAACGGGTGAGATGGAGGGCGACGATCGAGCGAAGGTCGAGTCCGTTGACCCAGCCGCCGAACGAGGGGACTCGGCGGTAAAGCATCAGCAGACCCGCAGCAAGGGTGAGCACCAAGGCGGGCAGCGCGGGAGCGGGCAGCGACTGGAGCATCTGGAGTTTTCCGACCGCGAGCGCGCAGAATAGCCAGAGGAGCAGGACTGCGCGCATCCCGGCAGAAAAATGCGGAGGGGATTCCATGGGAGGAGTTACCTGACGGACGCGAGCTGATCTTCAACTGAAATGTTGTAGTGCTCCAGCGAACTGCCCTCGAGACGGTGAAGCTCGGCGATGGCCGTGCGGAGATTGACGCGGGATTGCAACTCAGCGACGCGCGCGGCTTCGAGGGAATCCTGAGCTTCGAGGACGAGGCGGCTGGTGGAGAGTCCGGCATCAAAGCGGGCTTTCTCGAGCTCGTATTGGCGGGTGCTGAGCGCGGTGGCTTGGCCGGAGATTTCGACACTTTCGAAATTGGTTTCGACCGCCCGGACCGCTGAACGCACTTGGACCATGATGTTCTGTTCGAGTTGGCGGACGCGCATCTGCTCGCGGTGCAGGGTGTTCAAGGCGCTTTGATAACGGGCCTTTTCGGAGCGCATGCCCCAAGGCATCTTGAGGGCGAGGTTTACCTGCCACGAGTAACCGTCGCCGTCGGGGAGGCGCTCATAGGCACGGCTGGCGCTGTTATCCTTGGCGTTGTAGCCGACGGCACCGCCGAGATCGAGGGAAGGGCGGTTGTTGCGCTTGGCCACATCGACGTCGATCTGGATCTGCTTCAGGGTCTCAGTTGCGGCCATGTAGTCAGGTTGGTTCGAGCGAGCTTGATTGAACGATGCTTCGAAATTGGGAGTGAAGGTGTCGAGGGAAGGGAGGCCGACAGTGCCCAGCGCGGACTCGAATTCGAATTGGCCGATGAGGTTGAGGAGATTGTCTTGAGCGTCGCGGACGTCCTTTTGCGCAAGGAGCACGGTGCGGCGGGCGTTGGCAACACCCACTTCGGCCTGAAGCACGTCGAGATCAGTGGCGACGCCGGTGTTCTTCCTCGTTTTGTTTTCTTCGAAGAGTTTTTCGGCCAGTTCGAGGCTGTTGTGACGTACCTTCAATTGCTCGCGAGAGAACACGAGGTTATAGTAGGCGGATTCGGTATCCCGCACCAACTGCATGACGCGGCCTTTGTAGTTGAGGTTAGCGATGTCCACGCCGATCTCGGCGCGATCGATGGCGGCCCGGTTCACCGTGGAGCCGGCGCCTTTCAGGAGCGGCTGGGTGACGGAGAGCGACATGTCGGCGTTATATGCCGGATTGAGGGTCGCGAACGTGTTATCGGTCGAGCTGCGATCCAAGCTGGTGCTCAGGCTGAGGACGGCGCCGGTAGCGATCTTTTGGGATACGCCGGCCCGCGTGCTGAGATTGTCGCTCCGGGTGCCGACGAGAGTAGTCGCGGGCACGTCGGCTTGATTGACGGATTTGCTCGTCGTGATCGAAAACGCGGGATCGTAGTCGGCCTTAGTGACTTCCAGGGTTTGCACCGAGTTGGCCAGGTCGAAGTCCTGAATCTTCAAGCTGAAGTTTTTGTCCAGGGCGCGCAGGATGCAGTCGCGCAGCGTCAACTCCGGGGCGGGGCTGCTGACGGGTTCGGCGGTCAGGAGCGGCAGGAAGGAGGCCAGGGCAAGGGTCAGGGAGATGCGGAGAAGGGAGGGGCGGTGAACCGGGAGCGACATGGAGTGCGTGGGAGTTGACAGGATGTTCGAGTTGAATTGAGAACACGCAGACGCGGCAAAAGTTACCGAATTTTGCGGATGAGAAGGTCTTTAGTCAGAGGAGAGACGTTGGCGCGGGCCACTGGTTGCGACGATTTCCGGCAATGGTAGAGGGGAAACGCTAGGGTTCTCCCTGTCTGAGCAATCCGGTTCCAGCTAAAACAGGCCGAACGGTCGGCGGTGCGGATAAACGGTTGTCGGTCGGTCCACAAAAAAGCCCGCCGGGATGAGCGGCGGGCGATTAGCTTAGTTGAGTTTGGGCTCAGATTTCCTGAGCTCCTTCTCAACGATCTCGTCGAGATATTTGCTCGCGCCCAAACGGGCGGTCATCGTCGCGATCTGCTCGCGCGTGGCGGCGAACTGCGGATTGGACGTGCTCGTATCGGGAAGCACTTTGTCGATGGCGTAGACCAAGGCGCCTTTTTCTTGATCGAGCAACATCTCGGAAAGTTGACCCTTCTCCAGCGTCTCCAACGAGCCGAAGATTGAGTAATCGACATCCGACGGACGATTCGCAGGGGTGAAGGCTGGCAGCACTTTCGTGGTGATCTGCGTGGAAGTCGCGGCGGCGATCCGGGTGGCAGCGGCGGCGAATTCTTCCCCGGCCTTGAGGCGCGATTCAAAGCGCTGTTTGATCGACTTGCCGAGGGCGACGAACAGCTTGCGCTTCTCGTTTTCCTGGTAGTCGGTCGTGACTCGGTCGATCACTTCGTTAAGCAGCGGGGTGCGGGCCGGCAGGGTCTCTTTCCACAGCAGCACGACCGCCCCTTGCTCCATCGGCACGGCGTCGGAATAGAACCGCTCTTGGTTGAGCTTAAAGGCGGCCGTAGCGATGGCGGCGGAATGGCCGAGCTCGGCGGGGCCCGCCGAGCGGGTGAAGGGTTGCAGAGCCGCCTCTTTCAATTTGTGCGCGGCGAGGAACGAGGCGAGCACGGCGGGATCGTTGGCGAGCTTGCTTTCAAAGAGGGCGAGGGAGAGGTCGGAACCTTCCTTGGTCGCGAGTCGGCGGGCCTTGGCGAGTTTGATCGTGGCACCGACTTGTTCGCGAACCAGCGCGTAGTCGTTGGGCCCAGCGGGGGCGGCTTCTTTGCCGTCAGCGGCGGGCTTCTGGAACCGACCGGGACCCGCTTCGAAGAGGGCCTTCATCTCGTCTTCTGCTCCGCTAACCTGGTTGAGGTAGGTCGAGGCGGGGAAGGAGATATAGGTGGCGCGGACGCGCGGGGTGATCTCGTAGCGGAACGAATTGTCGCCGTAAAACTTCGCAAGCTCGTCGCTCGTGGGTTTGATCGCCGACTGGTAGCTCTTGTAGTCCACGGTGGCGACCCCGAGAGTCCATTTCGTTTCGGCGCGGTTGAGTTGGGCCGCGACATCGGCGTCGAGCACGTAGCCAGGACCGGCGAGGATCTTGCGAACCTTGTCCGCCCGCACGTCGGCCGCGATGACGCGACTGACATCGGCTTCGGTGATCTGGCCACCGGCTTTCAGAGAGTCGCGGAAGGCGGCGTAGCGTTGGGCATCAAAGTTTCCCTCCTGAGAGTTGAACGCACCGAGACCCTTGATGTGGGTGGAGATTTCGTCCGCGGTGCTCACGGGGATGTGCATCTCATCGGCCAAGTAGACGGCGGCGGCTCGCTGCAGGGCGTATTGTTGCAGTTGGTCAGCGTCGATGCCCGAGTAGCCCAATTGCAGGGTGGCGCTGAGGTTGGCGTCGCCAAAGAGGCGGGCCTGACCCTCAGGCGAGCCGAGATTATAGCCAAAAACGACGCGAGAGGCGGCTGTCTTGTCGCCCTGACCGATGCCGGACGACGGTGCGAACACCACAATCAACGGAACGGCCATAGCAGCCAGTATCAATGCGAAGATGAGGCCGAAATGCCTCTGGAAGTATCTCTGGATCCAAGTAAACATGGGGATAAACGGGCGAAGTTAGGAGAGCGTGCCTCTGAGGCAAGGGTTATTTGGTGGATGAGCGAGGGTGGCAGGACGCTTCAGGGGCGTGCGGGAACCCCCAAGCTGTAAGGAGGATTGGACCCGTCGAACGTGTGTTCGGCGAAGAGCTGATCGAGTGATTTCTTAAAGAAATCGTTCTCCGTGCGCTGTTGCAGCGCCTGGTTATAGCTGAGCTGGACGGGATCAAGGGCGTCGATGGCGTCGGTCGGCGGATTCTCTCCAGTGTTGTCAAATCGGTGTTTGAAATCCGACAGCGTGATGCGGCTCAAAGGGCGGGCCGGCTGATATTGAAAGTCAGTCGAAGGGTCGGCGTCGGCCGGCGGGATCGGGGTCACGAGCTTCATGTCGACTAGCAGGTTGATGCACTCGTTGAGGATCTGGCTGGGCACCTTGATCATCGCGCTGAGTTCAGGCACGGTGGGCGCGGGGAGGCAGTTCTGAAAACGGCGTCCGATGGTCAGAAGCACGACGAGCGACAAGCGTTCGCGGGTGGCCGCAGACAGGGTGCGCCAAGCATTTTGGCTGCTGCGGAAATGGACGTTTTGCACCGCGTAGCTGATCTGGCCGCCGATCAGCACGTAGAGCCAGAAAATGTAGAGCCCAAACATCAGGATTGGAAGGATCCCGAGCGAACCGTAGAGGCTCTTAGAGACGACGACGCGCCGCACATAGATGAACGCGAGGAAATTGTTCATCAACAGGAGCAGGGCGACGATCACGGCGCCGATGAACGCGGCCCGCCAATACACATGGGTATTGGGGATGTAGCGGTAGAACAGGGTGAGCATTAGCACCACCAAGGCGCCCGAGCCGAGCGGCAGTGCCCAGCGAGTGGCTTTGAGGAGTTCGCTACCGTAGGGCAGTTTTTCGATGAAGACGTTGATGAACGCTCCGGCCCCTAGGAGGGTCACCGATGCAAAAAAGAGCACGGCACCCAAGGTGAGAATCGTCCAATAATAGATGATGCGCATGAGCCACGCTCGACCTTCGCGCACGCCCCAGATTTCGTTGAACGTGTCTTCAATCGATTTGAACAGGAGGATGACGATTAAGATCAGGGTGAGGGCACCCACGGCCCCCGCAGCGCCCGAGCGGGACCCGGCGACCACGCCGTTGATCAATTGCACCAACTCGGGATTGACCGTCGGCCGGGCTGCCTCGACTTGCGGGACGTCGGCCCCGACGTCGGCACTCTCGGAATCGAGGAGGAGATGGGGGCCCGCTTTGGGGGGCGGGTCAGGCGCGATTGCTCGAGCCAGTGCGAGGCTGCCGGGCGGTTGGGCCTGGCCGTTCGTCTCGGAGAGGGATTCATACTGGCTGACTTGAGGCGCGACGAATTTGATCATCCGATTCAACGTGTTGACAGCGAGGTCGGGGTTGTCGTCTTTGACAACCATCCCCGCGACCACCATCGCGATCGCGATCAACGGACCAAATCCTAACAGGGAACTAAAGCTGAGCGCGGCCGCGCGACTGGCGGCCTTAGTCTCGCCAAACACGGTGATCGTGATCGAGACGATGCGGAGCAGCGTGTAGAGGCGACCTCGCAGCGAGGTGTCCTCAAGAAAAGCTGGTTGCCAGATTTCCTTGTGGTAGAGATCCGAGAATCGGCGCCAACGCTCGAGCAGTCGGGCCATGATCTTTTATTCAGATATGATCAACCGGTAGGCGACACCGCCCATCCCCGCGAGGCCGATCAGAGCAGACACGAGGACCACGGGGAGACGCACTGAGATCGTGCAGAGGAAGAGGCCCAGCGAACCGGCCAGCACGGCCAGAAACTGGAGCGTCATGCCTTGCGTGAAGAACAAAAAGCCGAGAAAGCCCAGACCGAGCGCGGCCCGAAACCGCACGAAGGGATAAATGGACACCGAACCGAGCCCGAGGAGGACGACCATGATCACATCCACCAATCCGAGGATGACCAGTGGATGCTCCAACAGCTTGGCGGGATTGAAGGCCATCAGGAAGTCGATCGACGGAAGAATTTCGGCGAGGGCGGCCAAAATCAGAATCCCCACACTGCCCCAGAGCCCGATGGCGGCGGCGCGGACCATCGCAAACGCGGGATCGATCTTTGCGGCTGTGTCGCCGGTGCGCCCCTCGGCGGCAGCCAGGATGTCGCCGACCGTGATGGGGGGACGGCTGTCCGAGGACTCTTGATTGAGCGAGCGGATCTCTGTCTTTGCCCTCATTTTGAGGGTCTTCTTTTCCGGGAAGAGCGCGGCTTTGACGTCGATATCGGTGCTGATCGGCTTCCACTCCTCCGTGGTCGCATCATAGAACAAAGTCTCGACGGTGACTTGGCCGTTGTCGGCCAGCGACGTGAGCTGCTCCAGATTAAAAGGCCCGCGAGCCTCAGTGTCTGACTCGTTACGGATGTAAAATTCCTGCGTGGCCATACGATGGCAAGGTGAGGCGGCCCCGGTTGCGCAGCAAGAGATTTATGGGCGGCCGCAGATTGCCTACATTCGCATCAACGTGCGCAGTCCAAGGAGATGAAGGCCGGTCTCGAGCACTAACAGCGTGCGTGCGCAGAGGAGGAGCCGCCGCGCGCGGACGGCCTCGTCATCGACGAGAACCTTGTCGGCGGCGTAAAAGGTGCTGAACGCGCCGGCTAATTCAAACAAGTAGGTGCAGAGGAAATGCGGGCGAAGCTGCGACGTGGTCATGTTGAGCACAGCCGCGAGACCGACCAATTTGCGAGCGAGGGCGCACTCGGCGTCAGTCTCCGGTGCGGAGGCACCGGCCGTCGCGGCGACGTCGGACGGATCGAGCTCGAGTTTGCGGAAAATCGAATGCACCCGAGTGACGGCGTAGAGGAGATAGGGCGCGGTGTTGCCTTCGAACGAGAGGATTTTCTCCCAATCGAAGACGTAGTCGCTGCTGCGGTTCTGCGACAAGTCGGCGTAACGCACGGCAGCGATGCCCACGACGCTGGCGATTTTCCGACGTTCGACTTCTGGCAAGTCGGGGGACTTCTCGCTCACCAGCGCGAACGCGCGTTCGACGGCCTCGTCGAGCAAGGCCTGCAGGCGGATCGGATCGCCCGACCGGGTCTTGATTGCCTTGCCGTCGCTCCCCAAAATCGAGCCGAACGAAACGTGCTCGAAGCGGGGGAGACGGTATTGCTTGGCCGCATACCATTTTTGGGTCGTGAGCCAGAGTTGCTCAAAGTGATCGGCTTGGCGTGTGTCGGTTAGGATGATCACGGCATCGGTCTGGAAGTGCTCCGTGCGATAGAGCATCGTGGCAAGATCCGTGGTCGCGTAGTTGGAGGCGCCGTCAGACTTACGCACAATAAACGGCTGGGTCTTGAACCGCGGGTGTTCAGGATGGAAGACCACGAGCGCGCCTTGGGATTCCGTGGCGAGCCCGGTCTCGCTCATTTCCTCGTAGATGCGGGGCAGCTTGTCGTTGTAGAAACTCTCGCCGAGTTCGTGGTCGAAATGGATGTCGAGCCGCTCGTAGATCGAATGAAACGCCGTCGAACTAATCGCGATGATCTTTTGCCAGAGGGCGAGGTTCTCAGAGTCGCCTTGTTGAAGTTTGACGAGTTCGGCGCGGGCTGCCTTGAGGATCTGGGGGTCTTCTTTGGTGGCGACGTCGGCGGCCTTGTAGAGGCGTTCAAGTTCTTCGAGAGGATCGCGCGACAGGGCCTCGTCGTTGCGCAGGTTCTTGAAACCCCAGATGAGTTTTCCAAATTGAGTGCCCCAATCGCCGATGTGATTGTCGCGGGTGACGTCGGCTCCACAAAAGGACAGCAGGCGACAGATGGCCTCGCCGATCACCATGCTGCGGATGTGGCCGACGTGGAGCTGTTTGGCGGTGTTGGGCGAACTGTAGTCCACCACGTAGCGTTGTCCTTGATAAAACTGCGATGCCCCGGCCTTCAAGTGCTCGGCGTTGTCATGCGCGCGCAGCCACGCCAAGAGCGTGTCGGGTTTGAGCCGGAAATTAATGAAGCCGGGTCCGGCGATCGAGGCCTCACAAATAGCTAGGAGTTCTGCGGGCAGCGCGGCGACAAGCGACTCGGCGGTCGCCTGCGGGTCGAGCCGACGGGCCTTGGCGTAGCCGAGCACTCCGTTGGCCTGAAAGTCTCCGTGGCGGGGATCGGCCGGGCGCACCTCCGGCGAAAATGCATCGACTTCCATTCCGGCCGAGAGGGCCGCTGACTTCAGGGCCGCCTCGAATTCGGCGGGGAGGTTAAACGTCACGTGCATCGCGCCACTCAACGAATGGGGAGAGGGGGCGTGCAAGCGTGGATTTCACACCCTGCATTCGGGATGGGCGGTCATAGATAACCTAACTTGTTTATAAAAAGAGAGAAAGAGTATCCTGATTCAAGAGCAAACACTGGTGGCTGGGTAGTTTTGACTCGACATTTTGTCACAGGTGGGTTTGCTAGAAGACTTTTCCGTTCTGCGGGTCTTCCGCGAATTTCCACACCCACACACATGTCAAGCAAACGCACTATTCCGGCCCGCCGGTTCATCAAGCCCTCGTTCACGTCCCTGATTGAGAAGAAGCGTGATGGGCAGGAGTTTACGCAAGAAGAAATCCGCTACATTGTTGATAGCACGCTGGATGGGGAAATGCCCCACCATCAGCTCGCGGCGCTGTTAATGGCGGTCTATTTCGCCAATATGTCGGCCCAAGAAACGGCCACGTTGACGGAGGAGATGATGCTTTCTGGTGAAGTGATCGATCTCTCTCATATTGCGAAGCCCAAGATCGACAAATACTCGACTGGAGGCGTGGGGGACAAGACGTCGCTCGTGCTGGTGCCGTTGGCGATGGCCGCGGGCGTCGTCGTTCCGATGATGTGTGGCACGGAGCACGATTACATTATTAGTCCGTTGACCAAGCTGGGCAGCATTCCCGGTTTCAATGGTAGCCTTTCCATCGACGACTTCACGAAGCAGCTCGCCCGCATCGGCGGTGCGATCGTGAAGCAGGATGAGAAGCTCGCTCCGGCCGACGCGAAATTCTACGCGCTCCGCAAGGAGACCGGCACGATCCCGAGTCTTCCGCTGATTACCGGTAGTGTGCTTTCAAAAAAACTCGCCGAGGGGGCTGAAGGTCTCGTGATCGACGTGAAGTGGGGTAATGGTTCCTTTATTAAGGATCTTGAGCAGGCCAAGCAGTTGGCTCGTTCGATGACCCGAGTTGGTCGTTCGATGAAGCGTCGCTGCGTCGCCTTGGTCACCGATATGAACCAACCGTTGGGCGACACTGTCGGCACCGCGCTCGAAGTCAAAGAAGCGATCACCCTCTTGCAGGGAGAAGGTCCAGAAGATCTCAAGGAACTGGTGCTCAAGCTTGGCATGGAAATCGTCCGCTTGGCGGGGGTGGCGGGCTCGACGCTCTCCGCGAAACAGACCGTGCAGCGCCACCTGACGGACGGTTCGGCTCTCCAAAAATTTAAGGATCTCGTGAAAGCGCAAGGCGGCGACACCAGCTTCATCGATCATCCGGACAAGTTCCCGGCCGCGAAGCATGTGCGCAAACTTCCAGCGCCGAAGCGCGGTTATGTGCATACGATCAACGCGTCGTTCATCGCCCAAGGCGTGTCCATTCTGGGCGCGGGTGAAGACAAGAAGGGTAAGATCGACTACGCGGCAGGGGTCTCCGAAATCAAGAAGGTCGGCACCCAAGTGAAGCAGGGCGAACCTCTCATGATGATCCACTATAACGACGAGGCGAAGCTCGAGCAGGCGCTCGAATGCTTCAAGACCGCCTATCGGTTGGCACCGAAGCGCCCGACTCCGCCGCCGCTGGTGGTGGAGCGGGTGGCGTAATCAGCCCTCAATGAAGATTTGCAAGCCCCGGCAGCACGCCGGGGCTTTTTTGTGCCGTGCTCGGTCGAGCCGGCCGTCAGCGTTGCCAACAATCTATTTTAATGGCCGTCGACTTTGGCGGGTTACCGCCGGACCTTGGTCGATGCATTATGACAATTGAATGGAGCTATTTTCTTCCCGGTCTGATTTTGCTCCTGTTCCCCGCGGATGGATTGCTGTCCAAAAAAGTGGAGCTGCGCGGGATGGAAAGTTTCCGCAGCTTACATGATAGTCCGCGGCGTCGCCCATGGTGGTGGGTTCCGGTTCTGTGGATCGATCCGGTGCGCGGTTTTGTGGGAGGCCGTTTACTCATATGGAGCTGTGATTTCGGGGCGGGCGATTGGTCGGTCGTGCCCAAGCCCGCTTACGGGGTGCTGGTGGCGCTGCTCTCGCTCGCGGTCATCGTGTAGACTTTGACCAGTCGGGATTCTGAGAAACTGCTGACCCCGCTCGGCTACGTGGCGGGAGTGGTGGCGGCTCTGATCCCTTGGGAAGTGGCGACGATTGGAATCGTGGCGGCGGGGGTCGCAGTCATCGCTTTTAGCGCATTTCACGCCTTCTTCACCGTGGGCTTTTTTATCGTCATCCTGCTCGGGTTGATCCTCGAAAGCCGGATGCATTGGTTGCTCGCCGCGGCGGGGCTTCTCCTCCTGCCGTTGATCACGAGTAGGGTGTCGGGCCGTTCCTTGGAGCTGCCGACTCGCCGGGATATTTGAGGACGCTGGCCTTGGCAGGGCTGCGAGCCTAGGTGGACTCGAACGGCCGGCTGTCGCCGAGAACTCCCTCACAAAAAAGGCCGGGCTCGTTGCAAAAGCGAACGGCCCGGCCGGGAAACTTAGGATGGCTTAGGAACTGACTTCAGTTTTAGGCTGGAGCATCGCCTGGTGTTCCAACTCGGCCTCGATGGCCTTGGCCTCGTCAGACGTATCCGTCTTCAACGCGTCGCGTCGACGCTTTACGACGGCGGAAGCCCAAGTGTCGAGTTGGTGGATGAGCCAGCGGGGGCGGGGGCGGGTGAACTCTGACTTCGTCCACTCAATGCCTTCGGAATAGATCGTCTTGGGGATGACACAGGTGCCAAACACCCAGTCGGCGACAGGCAAGCCGAAGAACCCAGAAACGGATTCATTGCAATCGATCACAGCATGGTGACGCAGATGGAACGAGTAGACGGGATGCCAGAACCATTTCCAACGCTTGCTCTCCACTAAGGGGAGCCATTTCTCGATCGGCCAGTGATTGATAGCGTGGAGGAGTTCGTAAAGAATGATCGACGAGGCGAGGGCAAGAAATCCGGAAAGGAACCACGGAAAAGAAGGGGTGATCCACTGCAACAAGACGAATAGCGGCGAGAGCACCGCCGAAAAAATTGCCAGCGTGAACCACGGGAAGAACGACGCTTCGCCTTGTGCAACTTCGACGATCGGAAACTTGTTTTCCACGACGATCAGGCTGGGGCCATCCGGCCGATGGCGGCGAGCGATTCGCGTCAGGCCATGATGGAGGGTGTGCTGCCGGTAGAGGCGCCGGAGAAACGGAATCGCCGGTCGATGGAGCACGTAGCGATGGAAGAAATACTCGAGAAAGCAGATCACCATGCTGATGGCCGCAAACCCAAGGAGGACCTGTCCGAATGAGGCTCCCAATTGGACGGCCCACAGATGGGGGAACCCGAAGGCGAGGATGGCGAAGAGCCCTCCGAGCGTAACCAAGACAGTGAATGCGAAAAGCGGAAGCGAGAATTCCTCGACTTTAGCTGTTTTGTGGTGGGAGTGGCTGGGCATGGGCGTAGTCACTGAAGGGCCACGATCCGACATTGGCAATCCTTGATCATGAGCCTATCTGGGCGGGTGCCGCGTGCTTTGGGCGCCCAATTTGCACTGCCTCTGCCGCCGAGGTTGAGCCGCGAATCAAAGATCCTTGTGCGAACCGTCGCAAAATCCGCCGTTGCCGGAGTGCTTACAGCCGCACCAGGCGACCGTCTGGTCCTCGGCAAGTTCTACCTTCTTGGGAGCAATCCCGGATCCTTTGTGGGAGCCGTCGCAGAAGGGTTGGTCCGTCGAAAGGCCGCACGCGCACCACCAGTAGGTGCCGGCGGGCATTTTTTTCACAAGCGGAGATTTCTGGGCGATGTGGGGGGTAGACATGGGAGGGGGGGCTCGGCGTGGACGGGCGGGGTGAGGGGATGCGGTCGCTTGATCTTGACCGGATTCCTTGCGGAGCATCGTGCCTTGGCTGTCGAGTGCAATTCTGAACGCAAGCACCTCACGGATTCTGAGTGGACATTCCCGCCAGGCTACAAACCATCGGCACCCTATGGAAGAGTTGACCCATCTGTTCGCGTCGAATCGGGATTGGGCGAAGCGCATCCAAGATCGCGACCCAGAGTTTTTCAAAAAACTGTCGCTCCAGCAGTCGCCGGAATACCTGTGGATCGGTTGCTCCGACAGCCGCGTGCCAGCCAACGAAATTGTCGGACTGCTTCCCGGTGAGGTCTTCGTGCATCGCAACCTTGCCAACGTGGTGGTGCATTCTGATCTGAATTGCCTTTCGGTGATCCAGTTTGCGGTGGATGTGCTCAAGGTAAAGCACGTCATGGTGGTCGGGCACTACGGTTGCGGCGGCGTGAAGGTGGCGCTGCGGTGCCAACGGGTCGGCTTGGCCGACAACTGGATTCGCCACGTGCAGGATGTGAAGTGCAAACATGCCGCCTGTTTGACGGCCCTGCCGGACGAGGAATCCCAGAGCGACCGACTCTGCGAACTCAACGTGATCGAGCAGGTCGCGAATGTCTGTGCCACTACCGTGGTGCAGGATGCATGGGCGCGCGGACAAAAGCTTGCCGTGCACGGATGGATCTACGGGTTGGCGGATGGGCGACTGCGGAATCTGAGCATGACCGTGGATTCGCCAAATACCGCCGACCAAACCTACGAAACGGCCGTGGCGGGCCTGCGCAAGTAACCGGCGAGGGTGGGCCGCGCCCCGGTTCACTTTCCTGGATTTTGAGACACAAAAAAGCCGCGGCGTGGAGCCGCGGGCTTTGTGAACGAATAGCGGTCGTGACTCAGGCGCGACCAAGGTAGCTGCCGTCTGTGGTGTTCACTTTGATCAATTCGCCTACCTTAATAAAGAGCGGCACTTGCACCACCATGCCGGTTTCGAGCGTAGCGGGCTTCTGCACGTTGCTGGCCGTATCCCCCTTGAGGCCATCAGCGCTTTCAACCACCTTGAGGGAAACTGACGAAGGGAGGTCGATGCTGAGGGCGCGCTCGTCGACGAACAAGATGTCCGCCTTGCCCCCGGTCGCGAGGTAGTTCTTCAAATCGCCCACGACGTCTTCGCCGAGTTCGATTTGCTCAAAGGTGTCTGGATCCATGAACGCGAAGGTGCCGCGGTCGGCGTAGCTAAACTCGAGCAGGCGGCGTTCCGTCTGCATCACCTCGATCGTCTCCGTCGACGTGAAGCGTTGGTCAAGGGCCTTGCCGTAGCGGAGATTGCGCATCTTCACCTGCACGAAGGCGCGGAGATTTCCGGGCGTGCGGTGCTGGGTCTCCATCACGAGATGCGGTTCGCCGTGGAACTTGATTACCTGACCTTTGCGGATGTCGTTTGCTGATGGCATGGGCTGTTTTCGAGTGACCTAAATGAATGACGGAAGGGAAATGAATAAGTAATGGCCCCCAGTCACGTCAAGCTGGGAGGTTTTTCTCGATCGGCCGGGACTTCATTCCGGACGCGCCGGACTTGGATGCCGCAATCTGTTACATCGCAAACTTGTCATTTTCAGTCACATCGGGACACTCGCGCCATTAAAGCTATGAAACAACGCACTCTCGCGCGCGAAGTCTCCATCCAAGGCAAGGCCTTGCACACGGGGGAGGCCGTCACCCTGACCCTGAAACCAGCCCCCGCGGATCACGGCATCGTGTTTAAACGCGTTGACCTCAACGGAGCGCCCGAGATCAAGCCCCAGATCAATCTGGTGACAGATCTGGTGCGCGCGACCACGATTCAGAGCGGGCATGCCAAGATCCACACGGTGGAACACGTTTTGAGCGCATTGCACGGGTGCGGCGTCGACAACGTCCTCATTGAGATGAACGCGTCGGAGGCGCCGATCATGGATGGATCGGCCAAGCCTTATGTGAATATGATCCTCGAAGCCGAGCCGGTGGAGCAGGATAAGGAGCGGGAGTATTTCACCTTGGATGCGCCGATTTCGGTCACGCGGGGAGATTCCTCGATCATCGCCCTGCCGTGCGACGAATTGAAGATCTCCTGCACCTCGGCCGACAACCGGGGGATTCACACGCAGCATCTGTCGCTGACAATCGACCCTGACGTTTACATCACCCAGATCGCGGCGGCGCGCACGTTTACCATCTACGAAGACATCGAGGAGCTGCTCAAGCTGGGTAAGATCAAGGGCGGATCCCTCGATTGCGCGGTGGTGATCAAGGGCGACAAGATCATTTCGAAGGAGCCGTTGCGATTTAAGGATGAATTCGTGCGGCACAAAATCCTCGATATCGTGGGTGACATCATGCTGCTGGGGATGCCGCTGAAGGCGCACATCGTGGCGACTCGGCCGGGCCATGCGATCAACGCGGAGTTGACGAAACTGCTGTTCGCCAAACAGCAGGAGCAGCAGAAGGCCAAGCCCAAGAAGAAACCTGCGCCCCTCGCTGTGCAGGCGACCGAAACCTCGCTCGATATCCGCCGCATCCTCGACACGATTCCCCATCGCTATCCGTTCGTGATGATCGATCGCGTGATTGAGTTCATCGGTGATGACGAACTGGTCGCGATCAAGAACGTGACGATCAACGAACCATATTTCACCGGACACTTTCCCGATAATCCGGTGATGCCGGGAGTGCTGCAACTTGAGGCCATGGCTCAGGCGGCGGGCATCATCATGTTGCGCCGCACGGCGGAGGCCGGTCGCACGGCGTTCTTCATGAGTGCCGACAAGGTGAAATTCCGCCGCCCGGTGCGACCGGGCGATCAATTGATCATCAACGCGAAGATCACCAAGACCCGCGGCGAGAAACTGGCGATGGCCCAGTGCAATTGCACGGTGGCTGGCCAAGTGGTGTCGTCGGCCGAAGTGATGTTCGGGATGGTGCCCGAGGGCGAAGAGTAACGACACCCCGATGGCCAATCGCATTCACCCCACCGCGATCGTCGAGTCCACCGTTGAGCTCGGCGATGGGATCGAGATCGGACCCTTTGCGTTTGTCGGCGGCCGCGCCCGACTGGGCGACGGCACGCGGCTGCATCATCATGCGTCGATCGAGGGTCACACCGTGCTCGGCCGCGAGTGCGAGGTGTTTGCCTACTGTAGCCTCGGTGCAAAGACGCAGGATCTCAAATTTAAGGGAGGCAATCCTGGGGTGTGGATCGGCGACCGGAATGTGTTTCGCGAATACGTCAGCGTGCACGGCGCGACCAACGACGGCGACCATACCGTGATCGGTTCAGACAACACGATTCTCGCTTACAGTCATGTGGCGCATGATTGCCAGCTCGGGAATCATATCATCGCCAGCAATTCGGTCGGCCTCGCCGGCCACGTGGTGGTAGAGGATTACGTGGTTTTGGGCGCAGTCAGTGGCGTGCATCAATTCTGTCGCATCGGCGCCCACGCGATGATCGGCGCCTATGCGAAAGTGGTGCAGGACATCGCGCCTTATTTCATCGCGGACGGCCAGCCAGCGATCATCCGTGCGATCAATCGGGTGGGGCTTGAGCGCCGCGGCTTCTCGCCGGAGCAGCTCGACCGGGTGAAGCAGATCCACCGCATTCTCTTTCGCGAAGGACTCAATCGCGCTCAGGCGTTGGAGAAACTTAAGGGGCATCCCCTCGTCGAGAGCGTGGAATTTCAGCACCTGCTGGACTTTGCGGCGAAGTGTGCGCGCGGCCTTGCTCCGGGCAGCTCCTAAGGATGCCCGAACCGATTTCCTTGCTACCCCTAATCGAAACCAGCAAGTGACCCCTTGAAAAATCCGTTTTTGCTTTCATCCACCGGTAGTGGTCGTGCGACCGCCTACATCGAATCTCCCAAAGTTATCACCTACCAGGGGAAGACCCACGTCGCCTGGTTGGACACGCCAGCCGAGGGCTTTCGAGTGAAAGTGCGCACGCTCGACCGGGCGACCGGCGAGTGGTCCGAAACCGTCACCGTCGGTGAGGCGATCGACAACCATGGGGGCCCAGCGCTCACGATCGACGGTGAGGGCTATCTGCACATCGTCTATTTTTCCCATCACCATCCCTTTCGCTATCACCGCTCGGTGCGGCCGAATGATACCTCGGAGTGGGGATTGCGGGAACAGTTTGGTGTCGATCTGACTTATCCGACGCTCCTGTGCGGCCACGACGGGACGTTGATCCTATCGGCTCGGCGCAGTCATAACGAGAAGCCGTGGGAGCTTGAGATTTGGCGCAAGCCTCCGGGTGGGGCGTGGACGCGCGGGGAGACGATTTTGCGCTCCGATCGGATCAACTACAGCCAGTATGCAGCGTCGATGATTTGGGGACCCGATCACCGGACGCTCTACCTAGGCTATCGCCTCTACCAGCAACCGGCCTACGACAGTCCTCCGGTTTCCTCCACAGCCGTTGGCTGCATGATGAGCCCCGATGAGGGAGCGACGTGGACGAAGATCGATGGCACCCCGCTCGCATTGCCTGCGACCGAGTCGACCTCCGACGTCATCATGCGCAGTCAGTCGTCGGAAGGGCGGGTGCTCGAATCGGGCGCGATCGCGTTGAGCCCGGAAGGAGTGCCGTTTGTTGCTTACAGTGTGCGCATGGAGCACAGCGCCGAAGGTTACCTTGCGACGCCGAAGAAGGGTGGCGGCTGGCATCATCTGTATCTGAATCAGTTTCTGCCCGCCGAGCATCGCAACGGCGCGTTGATTATGTCGGGTGGCCTTACCTTTAAGGGCAATGGCCAGCCGGTGATGGTGGCACCGCTTCTGAACCTCAAGGATGGCGGCGAGTATTGGGGGCATCCCAGCACGAAGCTCGTGCAGTTTGATTCGGAGGATGGCGGGAAATCCTTTGTCAGCAAACTCGTCGGCGGGGGCGAGGCTGACCAGCCGCAGTGGATGCCGAGTCTCGAACGTCCGACCGGTTTTAATGAAGTGCCGGAAGTTCCGAGCATGATCTACACCGACGGCGGACGGGGCAGCGGGTGTGACGATGTGCTCAAGAACAAAGTGTTTTACGATCTGCTCACCTGAGCGGTTCGGCGCCCACCGATTAATTGAAAGATCTGACCCCACTACTCCATGAGCGACTCTGCATTTGTGCTTTCCACGACGGGCAGCGGCCGAGCCACGGCCTATCTCGAATCGGGGAAAATCGTCACCTGCCAAGGTCGCACTCATGTGACTTGGCTGGATTCTCCTCCGGAAGGATTCCGCGTCAAAATTCGCACACTCGATCACGCGACAGGGGAGTGGTCGGGCTCGATCACGATTGGCGAGGCGATCGACAACCACGGTGGGCCCGCGTTGACGATCGACGGGGAGGGTTACCTGCATGTCGTGTATTTCTCGCATCACCATCCGTTTCGCTACCATCGGTCGGTGCGCCCCAACGATGCCACCGAGTGGGCACCGTTGGAACAGTTTGGCACCGACCTAACTTACCCGACGCTCGTTTGCGGGGCGGATGGCGGCTTGATCCTGCTGGCTCGCCGCAGTTTTGAGGATCGACCGTGGGAATTGGAATTGTGGCGTAAGCCGAAGGGCGCTGCGTGGACCCGCCAAGGCTCACTCTTGAAATCGCAACGACTGAACTACAGCCAATACGGCGCGTCATTGGCGTGGAGTAAGGATCATCAATCGTTGACGCTTTCATTTCGAATTTACGAGCAACCGTCGTATGATAAGCAGCCCGGGTGCTTTACGGCAGTCGGTTGCATGAAGAGCCCGGACGCGGGCGTCACGTGGACGAAAATGGACGGCACGGAGTTGGCGTTGCCCGCGACGGGCGAATCCGTCGACATTCTCTGCCGCACCCATTCGGCCGAAGGACGGGTGCTGGATGCGGGTGCGCTGGCGTTGAGTCCCGCCGGTGTGCCGTTTCTCTGCTACAGCATGCGGTTGGACGCGACCTCGGAGACGTATCTGGCGACGCTGGATGACGATGGTCGTTGGACGCACCTCCACATGAATCAGTTTCTGCCTGCAGGATGGCGCGATGCGTTCTTGGTGATGGCGGGTGGGCTGACTTTCGGCGGGGATGGGCTGATGCGCCTGGTGGCACCGGTGGTGAAATTGCAGGAAGGGAAATCATTCTGGAACCACCCCGGCACCGAATTAGTGTGCTTTGAATCAAGTGATGGCGGCCGCACATTCACGAGTCGGTTGCTCGACGCTCCCGATCCCGCGGCGTTGCGGTGGCTGCCGAGTTTGGAACGTCCGACGGGATTTAACGAAATCCCCGAACGCCCCGGGATCATCTACACCGATGGTGGCGCCGGTTTCACGTGCGACGATGTTCTGGCGAACAAGGTGTTGTGGCGAACGCTGTGACGTTGGTCACCGGTCGTCTCGATTAAGCCACGTGGCCACCAGTCCGTTGCCTCAAGATTTCTTGTAAAGGATCGCGGGGTCGACCACCCGCCGGGCGGCGAATTCGAGCTTGAGACTCGCGTTGTCGTCGGGATTGGCGCCGTCGACCAGCTTGCGGTAGAAGCAGGATTTGTAGCCGTTGTGGCAGGCGACGCCGCCCACGTTTTCAACGCGGATCTGGATCACATCCTGGTCGCAGTCGGTCAAAATCTCCTTCACGAGTTGCACGTTTCCGGACTCCTCGCCCTTCGTCCAAAGCTTGTTGCGGGAGCGGCTCCAGTAAGTGACTTTGCCCGTGCGTAGGGTGTGGGCGAGGGACTCCGCATTCATGAACGCGAACATCAGCACCTCGTTGGTGGCATGGTCGGTGGTGATACAGGGAAGGAGACCATCGGGTCCGAATTTGGGCTGGAGCAGCGTGCCGAGTTCGATCTCGGCGTTGGTGGTGCGGGCGGGAAAGACGTAGGAGCTCATGGGCATCTTAGTTTTGAGCAGAAAGTTTCTGCAGGTAGTCGAAGGAATAGAGACCAGTGCGGTGGCCGTCGCTGAAGTCGAAACGGACGGCGTAGTTGCCGACGAGTTCCCATCCGGTGACCATGACGCCTTCAAATTTGCGCGGCGCGTGTCCGCCGTAGGTTTGCCCGAGGATGTCGCGCTCGCCTTGAGTCTCCGCGCTGGGGGAAACGGCGCGCAAGCGGTCGCAGGCGTAATAGCTCTCTGTGCCGTCGGACCAGGCGATGGCGATCTCTGAGCCGATGAGTTGAATGTTGGCGGGTGATTTCATCTTGCAGGGACTATCAGAAAGTTAACTTGCCGGGGATGGACAGCAAAATTGTCCCGCGGGAGTTTGCGCTGTCTCTAATGACTGGCTAAGATGACGGCGATGAAAACGCCCGCGGTCGCCTCACTTCCACACATCGTCGTCGTCGGGGCTGGTTTTGCCGGACTGAACTTCTGCCGGAGTTTTCCCGATGGGTTGGCTCGAATCACGTTGATGGACCGACAGAATCACCACCTGTTTCAGCCGCTGCTCTATCAGGTTGCGACCGCCGGGCTCTCGGCGGTAGAGATCGCCCAGCCGGTGCGTTCCATCCTAAGTCGAAAGCCCAACCTCGAAGTGTTGATGTCCGCGGTGACCGGCTTTGATCTTGCGGCGAAATCTGTCCGCCATGCTCGGGGCGAGTTAAGTTACGATTTCCTCGTGCTAGGGTTGGGGGGAGCGACGAGTTATTTCGGCCACGATGCGTGGGCGCAGTTTGCCCCGGGGCTCAAGACGCTCGATGACGCGCTAAAAATCCGGCGCAAGGTGCTCTCGGCCTTTGAGCGAGCGGAGATGGAACCCGAGGCTGAGCGGCAGCGTGAGCTCATGACGATTGTCGTGGTCGGTGGAGGTCCGACGGGAGTTGAACTGGCGGGCGCGTTGGCCGAATTGACGCGGTCGGTATTGAAGAAAGATTTCGATCGGATCGACCCGGCGACGGCGCGCGTGGTGTTAATCGAAGGAGGCGGTCGATTGTTGGGAACGTTTCCCGAGGACCTCTCGGCGAGCGCGCTCCGGCAGTTGGAGAAGCTAGGGGTGGAAGTGAAATTGGAAACAAAAGTCACTGCGATTCGCGACGGTGAAGTTGAACTGGGCGAATACTCGCTCCGCGCCGGTAACATCATTTGGGGTGCGGGGGTAGCGGCGAACCCCTTGACCAAGCAACTAGGGGTCGACGTTGATCGAGCGGGTCGGGTGAAAATCTTGCCCGACTTGAGCGTGCCCGGGCATCCGGCCGTCTTTGCGCTTGGCGACATGACGACGCTCGTGGACCGGCGGGGTGTGACCGTGCCCGGATTGAGTCCGGCCGCGATTCAGATGGGGCAGTTTGCCGCAGCATTGATTGCGCGAGAGATTCGCGAGGGTGGGCGGGATCCGGCGCAACGCGGAGCGTATGCCTATCGGGACAAGGGGAGCATGGCGACGATCGGCCGATCCAAAGCCGTCGCCATGCTTGGGCGGTTTCATTTCAGCGGCTATCTGGCGTGGGTGCTGTGGTTAGGGGTGCACCTAATTTTCTTGGTAGGCTTCCGCAACAAACTCGCGGTGCTGTTCAACTGGACATATTCCTACCTCACTTACAAACGCGGAGCCCGCATCATCACGGGCGTCTCCGGTGAGAATTCCGCTGGTTCGGCGTGAGGCAAAGTCGTTTTCTCTAGGGCGGCGGGAGCTCCGGTATCGGGTTGACCGAGGGCTAGTCGGCCCCTTGGAGAATGATGACCCAATCGTGATCGCCGCCCGGCGGGGGCTCGGCCTTCCACGTTCCGGTGCGGCTCGCAACCCCTGCGCCGAGGATGCATTCATCGCCCGTCTTGGGGTCGACCTGCACGACTCCAAATGAACTTTCGGGTGGCAAGTGGTGCACGATGACCGGTTCGGCGTGGGGCACGTAGATGAGGCGGACTTTTCCGGGGATCCCGGCGCATTGGGGGCCGTGCAGGTCCATGTCGGGCGAGGCAATCTTCTCCCAACGTTTGTCCCGGGATTGGCCGACGACCGTCGCAGGTGTCCATCCGCGGTCATCGCAGTCGAGGGAATCCCATCCGCCGATCTTGGCGGGCCAAGATTTCCATGAATCATCGGTGATGATGCGGGCAACCCGGCCGCTGGCGTAGCGAATTTCTAGGCAGGCGAGGAGCCCGGGGCCGTCTCCCGTTGCGGGGCGATGTTCGCACCAAATCGAGAGCACGTTGCGGCCCGGCCGCAGCAAGTGCGCGCGATCGTTGAACTGCGGCCCCGTCTTCCATTCCCAACCGACTCCGGCGGAGGCCCCGTTGAGCTGGGCCTCGACGTGGGTCGTGCCAGCAAAGCGGAGGCGGGCAGCGATGATCTTGGCCCCTTTGCGAAGGGTAAAGGTCTTGCGGAAGTAGCGTCGCTGGGCGGGAGCGTCCTTGGCCGGTTGCTCGGTCGAGCTCCAAATCCATTTCGCGTCGTCGAGGGGCAGCCAAACATTACCGACGTAGCTCGCCCATTCGGGATGGGGCTCAAACTTCGTCCAATCGAAACGGGTGATAAGTTTCTTGCCGATCGCACAGTGCGTCGAACCGGTGTAGTGCATCGCCTCTGGCCACGGCGTGTTGCCATAGTTACCGCCGTGCGGCGATGCGCCGTGCGGGATGCCGGGCTGGTTGCATTGCCAAATGCCGTTGGCGCCGTAGGTGTGGCCGGCTGCACCGTTGAGCACACAAGACCAGAATGACCGTCGCGGCCACGGGTCGGTGATCGTGCCACCGAGCATTTCATAACAAGGTTCGCCGTTGAGCACCGGCATTCGCGGCGTGGCGGCGTAGGTTTCGCGCACGGCTCCGACGGTGATCGTGACGGCTTCGTTTTGGGCGTGATAGCACTGCATCAGATCGAAATCCAAGAGTGATTCATCGTCAGTCGCATTGCGCGAGGTGTAGCGGTTGATCGCGGTGGGGTGGATCGTCATCGGACGGCGAAACGGATCAGTGGCTCGCACGTAACGCATGATCTCAGTCCACCCTTTGACCATGGAGCGGTCGTCTTCGGGGAAATTCTTGGCCAGATACCACGGTAAGTTCGCCTCGCCGGCGATGCACCAAAGGACCGGCCACGCGGCGTAACGGGCGATTAGGTAGCGCCACTGCGCTTTCAATTGGTCCGCACTCATCCACGACAGAAAATAACCCCACGCGCCGACGAGGCAGGGCGTGATGCCCTGGGCGATAAGGTGCGCGAGCTTCTTGTCCGCGGCGTCGAAATATTCCGGCCGAATGTGCGCGTAATTTTCCTCCCACGGGAAACCTGCTTCGTTAGCGCCACGCGGATCAAACGCGTGCATGTCCGGGTAGAGTCCTGCGATGATCTGAACGACGTTGTAGCCTTTCGCGACCCGGTCGGCGGTGAGTTGCTGGAAACCCTGCGGCCAGGGGAGGCGGTGACAAAGACCCATCCACCATGTGTCACCCAGCCAGAAAAACGGGGTGCCGTCGGCGTGCTCGAAATGGCGCCGATTGGCCGCGACCTGCACAGGACCGTGGCGAAAGAGCGGGTTTTTGCTGCGATTCGGAGAGATTTCAACCACACTGGTGCGGCCGTGCAAACCGGTGTCCTCGGAGGCAGAGCACACGGAGCGATAGGTATGACGGCCGGCGAGTGCTGACGAATAGCGCACTTTCCAGACTGTTCCTCCGGCCCAAAAACCGGGAACTCGACGTTCTTCCCCCGCCGGATCAGTGAAGACGACGTCAACCACGATTTGGTTGAACGGGTCGGCGTAGCTTCCACAAGCGTTAAAGGTCAACTCGATGGGCTTGTGGATCGACGTGGCAAGCCGTGCCGGAACGGAGCGCGAACCTTTCTTAGGAGCAGGTGAAGTTTGAGACTTCATGGGGTGGGCAGGAGGAGGGCTGGTCCTGAGCGAAGAGTCAACTGTGGTAGCAATGGGGGAGACCCGCTGGGGTTGCCCGGATAAAAAGGACCTGCGTTGAGCGTGATGAGTGCTGGTTATGAGGTGGGCTTCGTAGTCGAGCGGACTTTGATAGCCGTGGGCGGAGTGAAGCTGGGCTGGGTTTTAGAAGCGCTCCCAGGAGTCGAAGTAGTGGTGGGGTCTTCGGCGTGAGTGCGGAAGTCGTGGCGGTAAACTAGCTCGTGCTTGAGCGTGCTCCAGAAGGCCTCCCTCGTGGCGTTGTCGTAGCAGTTTCCTCGGCGGCTCTTTTGAGGGGAACCGTTGGCTCTGGGCGTCAAAGCATCAGGGCTGATTGCTGGGCGGTGCTGGCAGTCGGTTTGCTCGCGACTGCGCCTTGGTTGAATGCGGCCGTGATTGTTTGGGAGGACTCGAATAATCGTTGGGACCGCAACGGCCATTGGCTCGGGGGATCGGAACCCGGATCGGGGGACATCGCTTCGTTTCAAGACCCAGTTCGCACTATTCAGCCTCATTGGAGAAACGACCGGCCGGTCCTCGGCATTGAATTTACGGCATTAACCCACTCGTGGAATATCCGCAGTCGCAATGGAGGCTCGATCGAATCCCTGACCATCGGTTCGGCCGGAGTGGCCAACAACTCCACTAATACCCAAGACTTTCAGTCGAATAATTGGGGGATTATTCTTGGGGCGAATGCTACCTTCACCGCCGATTCCACGGGGGCGACGCGATTCTCCGCCGATTTGGTAAGCTTCAACGACAGCGGCAATTTGCTGACGCTCAGTGGCACGAGCACGCACTCGAACAACGTGATTCATTCGGTGATTTCCGGGAGCGGCGGTCTCACCAGACAGACACCGGTACCTCGTTCTTGTCCGGCAAAAACACTTACCCGAGCACCGCCTCGGTGAGTGCCCACACGCTCGAATCTGGGGCGGGCAACGTCATCGGGACGAGGGCGGTGCCGTCAACGGCGGCCGGCGCGACTTGGGGGCGAGTCAGGCCGACACCGTGAGCATGGTGATTTTGTCGAGTGGCACCATCACTGGCACGGGTTCGTCGTCACTCTGGCGAGCACGGGGAACTTTGAGACAAGGGCCGGCGCCGCATCGGTGGCCCTCGCCGGCTCGGGAGCGCTCACTCAGTCTTCCACCGGGACGGCCACTCTCGCGGGCACGCCCGCCAACACCTACGCCGGCACCGCCACGAGCAGCCCCACGGTATCCCGCCGCGCGCGATTCAACGTAGCTAGCAACCACCCCTTCTCCGGCGACATCTTCCTCGACTATGGTTGTCCGCCTGCCCGCTCCTGCCGAAAGCGCCCCGCCCCTCATCCCCAGTATCCTTTTGCGCTCACCGGTAATCCTTGATTTAAAAGAGAAAATTAAACTGACTATTCCTCCCGACTTACTCGGAAAATTTCAAAAACTTCGCCGCGTCCGGACGGATGTCGAACCCGGTGCGCAATTCTCCCCCCTTACCCCGTCCTTATTTTGCATGAGTCCGATCGTAGATAATCAACCACGGATCCGACCATGACTCTGCAATTTTTAAAATCCCGTTTCCTCCGCGCTAATACTCTGGTGCTCGCGGGTTGCCTCTGCCTGCTCACCGCCGCTCCGTCAGCACAAGCGGCGGACTATGTTTTGTCAGACGACCTAACCAAGCTTCCTCCAGGCGTCACCATCGTTAGCCCAGGCAACTATTCTGGCGGGGCGTTAACGCTCGGAGCAGGCGACACCATCAGCATTGAAGGCACCAAACCGGCCACCCTCACTTTCAGCGG